>SDBU01008322.1_pt1 | contig 11813 bp, 19 predicted proteins | sample 2277071 | NCBI WGS metagenome assembly SDBU01 (sample SAMN10397929, study PRJNA504765) | marine sediment metagenome | isolation source: marine sediment core GS08_GC12, 126 cmbsf | place: Arctic Ocean: Gakkel Ridge, Loki's castle | collected 2008
ATCTGGGTCTGTAATTACATTGTCTGGGCCTGTGGCATTAAATTCTTTTGGTGATATAAATTAAGGGTTTTAATATAACTCTCCTTGAGTTTATATTAAGTGGTTAATATTCTCACCACTAAGCTATGGAGGGATTGATATTAACCACTCATAAAGGTTTAAAAGGAATTAATTCCTTTACTTTATATGAGTAATATCTCGGAATTACAGAAGCACATTGAGTTTAAAAAAACTTCTGTCAAATCAAAAGGGAAACTTCAAGACATTGAAAGATACTTAAAATTATTTATGTCTTCAACAAATGAACCTCTTTCAAAATTAGATGAAAATGATTTAGCAAAATTCTTTAATTCTCTCGATTATAGTATAGGAACAATAAACGGAATAAAATCTTATGTCAAGGTTTTTATAAAATGGTATTATCCAGATTGGAGTTCAAGATTTAGAAACTTGGATAAGTTATGCAAACTACAAAAAACCCAGAGAGCTTATGAGCCAGAGCAAATGCTAAGTCTTAAAGAAGTGGAGAAATTGATAAAAGAAGAAAAGGATTTGATGTTTAAGGTTTATTGGCTTGTTTTCTTTTATGGGGGGTTTAGGCCTTCCGAAGCTTGTAATTTAAAATGGGAAGATGTTTATTTTGAACCAAAAGGATTGATAATTAAACTACACACTTCCAAGACAGGTAAAGATTTCTATAAAGCATTACCTAAAAATGCAGAACAATATTTAAAACAATGGAAGAAAAGCAAAACTTCTGAATGGGTTTTTCCCTCAAGTTCTGCTTTAAGTCATGGAGAAACAATCGGGGCGAGAAGTGTTTGTGCAAGACTGAAAAGACATTCAAAAAAGGTTTTAGGAAAAGAGGTTGTGCCTTACCAACTTAGGCACAGCATAGCCACTATTTTGTATGGGGATGATCAGAAAAAAGATGATGTGGTTGCCGAACAATTAGGCCATAATAAAAGTATGCGTTCTGTTTATATGAATCTTGACACAGATAAGATTAAGGAAAGAGCAAGAAGATTATGGATTAAACCTGAAAAATTATCCCCTGAAAAAAAACACGAGCTTGAAGAAAGAATAAAGAACATGGAAGAACAAGAAATTAAAACAAGAAAAATGGTGATTGAATTGTTAAACAAGTTTCAAAAAGATAAAAACAAAAGTTATGTTATGTTTGAAGATTTGAAGAAAAATTAACGAAACCGACGATAAAACGCTTCTTGTAAGCCATTCTAACAAGTTTTTTTGTATGACCTGAGTATATACTCGGTAACACCAACTCTTTTAAAATCCTTTTTCCAATAGTTTTTCATGGCCGAAAGAAAAAGAAAAACATTATTCGAATTATCTTTTGAACTTCTTGATCCGATTAACATTCCTGATCCTCTAAAACGATTTAAAAAACCTAAAAAGAGGGGAAAGAAAAAATGAAATATATTGTTGAATGGAATTTGAAAATGCCTGTGAATTTGAAAGAGAAAAAAGATGTAATGAGATTGGAGAGAGAAGTTAGAAGATTAACAAAACAAAACAAGAATAATAATCTTCGCATGAAAGTAAATCTTCGCGAGGTGAAATAATTTGGCTACAGAAAGCGAGATCCTCCAAGCACAAAGGATCGTTTTTAGAATCCAACACGGAGAATCTGTGAGAACAGATCCTCGTTCTGTCGTTGGAGGTTTAGTTAATCGTGCATTACAACGAAGAATAGATTTAGAAGACGCTTTAAAAGAAGCAGAACGAAAAGGTTTGTTAGAACAATTTCCTGAAAGTCAAGCAAAAGCCCAAGAGTTAATAAGAACTGAAATAGGAGCAGAAGGCCAAGCTGCAACACCGACAGCGTTTGAGATAGAACAACAACAATCTTTTCCAGTTGGTATTAGAGAACAAGCCCCAACTCCAACACCGACAGAAGAACGAGTAGAGCCAAGAACCTTTTTCTTTAATGTTGATATTGAAGAAGCTAAACAAAAAGCTTTTGATTTTGGAGAAAGTGCTATTGGTAAAATTGAAACATTCAGAACAAAAGCAACAGAATTTTTTCTTCCTTCATTGAGAGAAGAAAGGGAAGAAAGGGAAAGAGAATTTGCAACCTTACAGGCAGAAGAAGCATTTGTTACTCAAAGAATAACTACTTTTGGAGAGGAATTTGGAGGTAGAGCATTACCTCAAAAAGAATTTGAAGAAGCTATTCTTCAGAAAGAAAGCATTGGAAAACAAATTGTTTTGGTTGAAAATCTTCAATTCAGAGTTCAAGAAAGAGAAAAAGCAAGAGAAATAAAATTAATAGAAAGTCAATTTACAGATCCTTTAGGAGTTATTGGAGGAGGATTTGCAAAAGGTTTTATTTCTGCTCCTTTTGATATTGCAAGTTTAGGGGTTGGATTAGCTACTGCTCCAATAAGCACTGTAAAAGAAACTTTTGCTGGATTTGCTCAGATTCCAGGAGGGTTATCAGAAAAACCAATTACTACTTTATCAGAATTAGCAGGATCATTTACAGGACAAACTTTAATTTTTGGAGGTCGTCCTATATTGTTTAAAGGAAAAAAAACACAAGTGATTAAAACTCCAAAAGGAGAAAGTATAGTTTCTATTTCTGTTGGACAAAAATTTGATGATTTTGGTCGAGCCATAATTGGTTTTGAAACAAAGACAGGGAGAGCAGGAGCAATAAAACAAATCACATTCGGAAAAACGGATTTAGGAAAGACTTTTGGAGTTGGGGAAATCGCTATAAAACCAGGTGGGAAAAAAACACAATCTTTTATAGGAGTTATTGAAAGTAAAGCAAAAAGAACACCTTTTGATTTAGTTCTTGAAGATGTGGGGGGAGTTAAAGTTAGCAAAGAAATATTTGGAGAAGCTATTGTTGGAAAAGGTCAGGTGGTTATTTCCCCCAAAAGTAAATTTTTCTCTAGACAATTTGAATTTGGATTTGATAGACCAGATATTTTAACAGAACTTCCAAAGCCAAGATTTTTTGAAACAAAAGTTAGGGGAATCAAATCAACCGAATTTGAATCAACAGCTTTTTCTTTTCCAGTTGATAAAAGTGGAAGGATAAAAACTATTTTAGGAGGAACAAAAGCAGAAGGAATAGCCCCAGTTGGTTTTAGTGGTTTATCATTTGACTTTAGTAAATTCAAAATAGGAGATCTTAAAACATTTAAGAAAAAAGTAAAAAAACCAAAAAAAACATTTGATATATTAACACCCGAACAACAACTTTTAATTCAAGGTTTTGGAAAAACTGAAATTGACTTGTTGGGCATAGCTTCTCAGGCCACAACTAGCACAATTAAACAAAAGTCTATTGTAACTGGAAAGACTATTGTTTCACCGAAGGTGAAAACATTAATAGGGGGAGCTGTTTTAACACAAACACAAATTAAAAGAGGTCAAGGATTATTCCAACCAGATTTATCTCAATCTTTAAGATTTCCTTCTGCTAGACAACAAGGAATTAATTTTATTGGAGCTGAATTAATTATAAAAAAAGAAAAACAAAGAGATATTCTTGGACAGGGTATAATACAATCACTTTCATTGAAAGAATCTTTTGGCCTAAAAGGTAGAGCAAAAACAAAACAAATTATTGATCAAATTCCTAAAATAAAAACAATTCAGAAAACAATTCAAAGACAAATTCCAAAACAAAAACAAAAAACAATACAAAAACTAGCTCTTAAAGAAATATTTGCAAAACCTTTAAGTTTTGCTTCTCCTTTTGCTCCTAAAAAACCTAGACCTTTCTTATTTCGTCTTCCTGAATTAAGAATTGGAGATATTGGAGGAGATTTATTTGCAACGAGAAAGACAAAAAGAACTCCCTCACTTTCATCGGCCTTGAGATTACAAGAGTTTGGAATTAAAAGAAGAAAATTCACAAAAAGAGCTGAAGAGTCGGGACTTTTTTCTAGGGAGTTTGGAATAAAGGGATTAGAAAAAATCGATCTTGGTTCACTTTTGGGAAAAGTTACACGAAAGAAAAAACGAGGAAGTAAACTTTTAAAAAGAAGAAAAACTTCAAAAAGAAGATGAAAGAAAATACAATGACTAGGGAAAGATTGGGAATTTTTTTTAGTTTGGTTTTTTTATCTGTGTTAATTTATGCAGTAGTTTTTATTGATTTGTTGAATTTCCCAACAAATAGTATTTTTCCACCAATGATTTTTTCTATTCTTTTAATAGGATTTTTTAATAAAATAAAATAATACTTGTTTGTTTTGAGAATAAAAAAGCCATTAGAGATTTATGGTAACGACTTTTTATTAAATCGTTATTATGATATTTAAAGTTATTGTTTTAGACTTATTTCTTCTTCCAAAATAATCCAGCGTCATTTTGAAATAAATCTACTCGACCTTTTTCTTGAAGATCTTTTAAAACTCTATGAACTAAAAACCAATTAATTGAGAGTTTGGTTTTTTTCATTAGTTCTCGACGGATTTGTTCCGTGCTTTTGATTTTTTGAAAGTCAAGAATTTCCCAAATACTTTGTTCATGCTTCGACACCATAATAACATATAGTCTAAAGGTGATTTTTAAATAAGATATATAAGTTCTTACTCCCTTGAAAATATGAATTTGTTATCAATTAATCAATAAGAAACCTGTATAGGAAAGCTTATAAACATACTTTTACTCTTACTTTTAATATGAAAGATATAATTGATGCTTACCTTGATGAAAAAAGAGAAAAAGAAAGAATCACTATTATTGTTGATAAAATGAATTTAGAAAAAGCTAAGAAAATGATTGAAAAGAAAAAAATTAGCACTTCAAAATTGTTTGATATTTTATTAAAAGCATTTATTGGGGTGGAAAAACAAGATGAATAAAACTTATAATCAAACAACGAATACCTTGCTTTTTGGAAAGCACTTGGGTGTTGTTTTTTACGGACATAGAAAAGGATATGACAGGAATGAAAGAATGACAAATGACATAGGATGGATTGATGGACTTAATTATGTGCTGTATGAACGGCCTCAAGTAAATCGGAAACAAGGTGATAATGGAAGAGAAACATAATTCTACGGGACAATCTATTTTTTTGGATAAGCATAAGGGTAAAGATGGGATAGGGCATATAGAGGTTGCAATTCAAACCCTAATTGATAAAGATGTTCAAGACAATTCAAATGAAAGCGTATCATGGTATAAGACAATAGGAATAGACCCATCGGACGCTTCAAAAATAAGAAGAGGTTTAATGATACCTTCCCACGATCTACGCCTTAAAATTTCTCGATATTTCAATACAGATTCTACTTTAATTTGGAGAAGGGAAGATATGAATGAAATTAGAAAGTTATTGTTAAAACAGAAAAGGGGAAATAAAAATGCCTAAAAAAATAGAGTTAAGAAAATGTGCGAACGAGAATTGTAAAGTCGATTCCAACTTTAGATTTAATCAAAATTTTTATTGCTATGCACATTTTATTAAAAAAATAATGAGGAAAAAGAAATGAACATTCCAAAACAATTACAAAGAAAAGAGTTTGGTTTTGTTTTACTAGGAAAATGGAATGTTTGGATTAATCCTAAAACTAAAGAAAAGAAAATCTTTCCAAAAGAAGATTATGAAAAACTTGATAAAGAAAAAATATGGAAACCTTTAGGCAAAGCACCTTTTGAATATCAATGGGAAAAAAAACCATATAAATTTGATGATCCAAAACTTCTCAAACATTTAGAAAACGGAGAAAACTATGGAGTGATTGGAGGTTATGGTAATTTAAGAATATTAGATATTGATGATAAAAAAGAAGTTGAAAAATACAAACAAGAGTTCCAAGAAACTTTTATGGTTGAAACAGGAAGTGGAGGATTGCATATTTATTTCATTTCTGAATATGAAACTAACCATGTTTTAAAAGATGGGCTTGGAGAACTAAGAGCTATGAATTATCAATGTGTTGGGGGGAATTGTTTGCACCCAAACGGAAATGCTTACAAAAGTTTGAATGATAATAAGATTTTAACTTTTCCAAAAGAGTTTGTTGAAGTGTTTTTGAAACCCCACTTGAAAGATAAAATTGTAACTACTGGTGACCCTACCCAAAAAGTTGGGGAGGGTAAAGATATTGATAAATCAAGAAGTGGAAGGGAATGGAAAAAAGTTTTAGGATTAATTAGAAGAAACAAAACCAAAGAAGAAATATTTGAAGAGATGAAACTTTATGCTAAATGGGGAACTTCAACACCGCAATATAAAGAACTAACTTATAAAAAAGCAAAAGATTGGTGTGAATTTAACCCAACAAAAAAAGAGTTGTTGGAAGTAGAAAAAGAACAAGCTATTGAAATAGGAGATGTTTTTGGAAAACGAAAACAAGCACAAATATTTATTGAAGAATATCCTCTTTATTATGATGTAAATAAAATTTGGTGGGTATGGAATAAAGAAAAATATTCTTGGGAAAGAAGTAATGAAACAGATATTTTAAATCGCATTGCAAAATTATATCCACAAATAGAAGTTGTAAATTCTAAAGAGAAGAATGAAATATTAGAATCTTTAAGACAAATGGGGAGGTTGAATAAGCCAAAAGAATCTATTGAGAGTTGGGTTCAATTCAAAGATAAAATATATGATTTAGAAACAGGTGAAGAATTTGTAGCTTCTTCAAAATACTTTGTAACAAATCCCATAGATTTAAAACTTGGAAAGAGTGAAGACACTCCAAACCTCGATAAATTATTCATGGCTTGGGTTGGAGATAAACAAGAACTCTATGAATTATTAAGTTTCTGCATTGTTCCCAAATATTTTATTCACAGAATTTTTTGTTTGATTGGTTCAGGAAGTAATGGAAAATCTACCTTCTTGAAAATACTAACAAAGTTTGTTGGCCAAGAAAATGTAACTTCAAGTTCATTGAATTTAATTATTAAAGAAAGATTTGAAGGATCGAAATTATTGAATAAGTTAGTTTGTTTGATGGGAGAAACAAATTTTAATCTTATAAGTAATACAAGTTTCTTAAAAAATCTAACTGGAGAAGATTTAGTTAGGTGTGAGTTCAAAGGTAAGGATGTTTTTGATTTTGAAAACTATGCAAAATTAGTTATGGCCACAAACTCCCTCCCTCCAACAGCAGATAAAACAGAAGGATATTATAGAAGATGGAAAATTGTTGAGTTTAATAATAAATTCACTAAAGAAAAAAATGTTATAAAAGAAATAAAGAAAAGTGAATATGAAAACTTGGCTCTTAAATGTTTTAACATTGCAAAAGTTTTGTGGAAAGAAAGAGTGTTTACAAACGATACCAATTTTGAAGGTAGGAAAAAGGCTTACGAAGAAAAATCAAACCCTTTAAATAAATTCATCAAAGAAAATTTTGTTAAGGATATCAATTCAGAAGTTTTGTTTACAGAATTTTATGAAGAACTTACAACCTTTTTAGATGAAAGAGGATTTAGGAATTTGTCTGTGATTGCCGTTTCTAAACAATTAAAGAACGAGGGATTTGAAGTCAAAAATTTAAGTAAAAAAAATAGGAGTGGAAAATTTATTCTTGGTTTACAAAGAGATAATGACTCAAATGACTCAAATGACCCATTATCTTACTCAAATCCCCATGTAGAGAGTAATGAGAAAAAGGGTAATATGGGTAATATGAGTCATTTTGAAGACAAAATTGAGGTTGTAAAAATAAAATGAAAAAGAAATGCAATAAACATGGATGTAATAAAAGAGGAGAGTTTTATGTCAGAAAAAGAATTGGACTGTCCTTACTTTGTGAAGAACATAAAATACAACTCTTGGAAAAAAGAGATAAAAAAAAGAAGGAAGTAAAATGTTAATGGAAATAGAAAGATCAATTTGTAAAATTTGTAAGAAAGATTATACAGAAATGCTTACTGAAGAACTTAGGGAAACTTTTAAAATGAATCCTGTTTGTTATCATTGTGAGTATGATTATGTTGATCCTAAAAAATGGTATTCAAAAGTAAAATTATCATGGAAGGAATTTCACAAAAAATTAGAAGGAGGTAAATAAAAAAATGTTTGATAAAAATATATCAGATGAAGAAAGGAATTTTTTAGCACAAGAGGAACTCCAACGACAACAATTAGATTCTCAAAGTGATTTAAACAGACTTCATACACGAGAACAAGATCAACATGCTCAAGCTATTTTGATTAAAAGTTTAGATCCTTCTGCTGTTGTTGAACAAATAAAAAGAGATTTGAAAGGACAGATTTTAATTGATAATAGACTTGTTCAAGAAAGAAAACCTTTGATGAATGATGAAGGAATTTCTACAATGATTTCTTTTGTTAGGGTTTGCGTAAATCCTTCAACAACAATTTCTCATTTAGAATCAGAGAATGTAACAAAAATAATGGATGGGCTTTCAAGAGATGTTGTTTTGAACTTGCAATTAAATTGGAGAAAGTATGAAATGGAAAAAACTAATATGGATTTGGTTAATAACTTAATTCTTATACCTAGTTTTATAGCTCTTCGAAGAGCCACAGGAGGAGGAGAACGATCATTTTTGAAAAGTTCAATGAGTGAGCAAGTAAGCTCTAGGATTAGTCCATATAAAGATAAAGGAGGAGGTTTTTGGAGTAAATTTAGATTATGACATTAGATTTTAAACAACAAGAAGTTGGAAGCGTAGAAAGTTTTGGATCTTCCAAAGTGGATTTTTCAAAACCTCTTCTAGTTATGGAAGCTATAAGAATTTGTTTTAAATTAAGAGCTGTTGAAATGCGATCTGGATACACATCGGAAAAGTTAGACAAGTATGGAAATGTTTCAATAGAAGTTATTCCTGATTCAAGAAATGCTTTCATTTCTTCAATCAAGGCATTAAGAAGTTTGTTATCTCCAGAAAAAGATAAAACCTTTAAGACTTTTGAAGAAGGTTTTAGTAAGGATTTAGAAAAAACTTTTATAAAATATGGTTATAGAAATATTTTATTTAAAGATTTTGTAGATCCAAACGACAGATTCAAAAATAAAAAATTAATTCCCTATATCAAAGAAGATGAAAGTTATGTCATGCCGAGTTTGGGTTCGACTACACTTCTTCTTTCTTCTGATAATCAAACTTTAATTCCTGTTAAAGGTGGTTGGGATAATCGTTCAAATTCTTATATTGAAGATGTGATTGAACTTTATGATTTGATGTTTTCTGAATTAAATGATTTAGTTTTTAGGATTGGATATTTTAAAAAAGAAAGTAAAGGGGAGAGAGAAAAGAAATGATAAAAGAACAAGAAGAAGTTGTTGAATGTAAAGCAATTATAGAATACATAATTAAAAGAATTAGAATGAGAAATAGTTGTAATATAATTCATACAGGAAATTTGGGAAGTGGAAAAAGTTATCAAGGATTAAGACTTTTAGAACTTTGGTATGAGTTAGCTTTTGAAGAAGAGTTTCCAATAGAGAATGTTTGTTCAACTTTGGAAGAAGCTATTTTGAAGGTTAAGGATTTCAAAAGACCAGGAGAAGGAATTTTAGTTGAAGAGATTTCTGTTCTTGCAAGTTCGAGAGATTCATTAACCAAAACAAATAAACTTTTCAACAAGTTTATGGACACAGCAAGAATAAAGCAAGCTCTTATAATTTTAAACGCACCTCATTATTCTTATATCGATAAACACATAATAAGTTTGTGTAATATTTGGCTAGAAAGTTTAGGAGTTGATTTTAAAAAGGAAATTGGATTCTTAAAAGGTTTGAAGATTCAAACTTCACAATATAAAGTTGAGCCGTATCGTCATAAATTTATTAATGAAGAAGGTTGGGCAATCGATTATTTTACTTTAAGAAAACCTTCTGAACGCTTGTGTGTTGCTTACGACAAATTAAAAAACAAATCCGTGAATGATTTATATGAAGAACTGGCTCTAGAGATGCGAATAGAGCGTAAAAAGAAACTTAAAGCACTTGGGAAGAAAGAGTTAGCCCCACGAGAAAAAGAAGCTTATGATTATAGACTTGAAGGAATGAAACTAAAAGATATTGCAGTTGAGATGGGGATTTCAATTCAAGCTGTTGGAAATTACTTAAAAAATGCTAAGGAAAAGATTTTATTGAACGCATGAAAGAAAAATCCCTAAGAAAATCAACAAAATTCAATACAAATTTATAGAAGCGACCTATTTAAGTTAAATTATTATAGAGCCTTCGATAAAACCAATCACTGAGGGGTGTTCCCCTCTTAATAATACACAAAAGGGAGGAAAAACAACAATGGAAGAACAAAAAAACAACCAACGACCCCTAGATATAATAACACCATGCGTTTGTGCTAGTTGTGGTCTTGCTTTTTTAGAAATTCATGGGATCTTAGATGTTTATATGGTTGCGAAGTGTCGACGGTGTGGAGTAATCCAATACTTTCCTTTTATGTTACAACAACCACCAGTCTTCGAAGTATCTATTACTAAAGATTCAAAAGAAAAAATTAAAGGAAAGAAAAAGTGAAAAGAAAAAACATTGTGAACACAAAGTTTTCCGAAGAAGAAATTAAACAAATAGGGAAAGCTGTGGAACACTATAATAAATTTGTAAAGATTGGAAAGACAAACCGATCAGAATTAATGAGAACTTCTATTTTGGATTTGTCCGAAAAGATTTTAGCAAGTAAAAAAATCACAATGAGGTTCGAAGATTAAAATGAAAGAAAGAAGGATATATTATTCAAGGAAAAATAAACGAATTATCATAGAAGGAAAGCAAAATAATGAAACGATTTATCTATATGGATTACCAGATCCTATAAAGTTATTAAAATCGTTGAATATTGAAGAGGAAAAGAAGGCCAAAATATTCGATAAAATTAGTCGTTTAGATTCTTATGATAAAGACAAAAAGGAAGATGTGTAAAAGGTTCGCATAAGGAAACTTATGTGTACTCGATAAAAAAACGATTAATCACATACTTTTATAAACTATAATAAACTAATATAAGTTATGGCAATATCAATATATCCAAGCAAGGAATTGAAAGAGAAGTTATTGATCCTATCAAAAAAGGAAGGACGAAGTTTTAACCAACAAGTCCTCTTCATACTAAATAATTTTTTTAAGAAAAAGGAGGTGAAGAATTATGAATGAACAAAAATATGTAGAGCTTCCATTCCCAACAGAAGTTGAGGAAAAGGAAATTTCTATGCTAAGAATGTTATGGGAAGGTTTCAGAACACAGATCAAGGATATGCAAGATTATCCGATTCAAATGAGAGATAAAAATGAACTCAGAGAAAAATTGTATGGAGAGTTCGAATCTGGAAATGAAGCTCTGGTTAATCTTGGGAATGTTTTCGACTTCGAAGATCAATCTGGGTTTCTTGATTTTGATGAAGAAGATTTAGGGTTTTAAAAATGGAAACTTACACTCAACAGAAACAGGCCGAACAATTCATTGAAGAATATGGATTGTGGATTTTAGGGGTGATTGTCCTTGTAATTATCTACCTTTTGGCCTTTTAGAAAAGCTTTTAAATTCTTATTCTATGGTTTTATTATGAAAGAAAAAACAAAAAAAATTTTAAAAGTAGTGGGTGGAGGAATTTTTGCTTCGCTTGCTTTGTTAGGAGGCCTTCCACTTCAACAAGAAAACATCTCCCAAACATGCGCTGAACCAATTCCAAATAATATTAGTTTGAATAATGATTCAATAGATTGCGGTAAAATTCCTATGCAATTAAGTCATGATTTGGGAACTCTTATATCTGGGTCTGTAATTACATTGTCTGGGCCTGTGGCATTAAATTCTTTTGGTGATATAAATTAAGGGTTTTAATATAACTCTCCTTGAGTTTATATTAA
>SDBU01008323.1_pt1 | contig 11812 bp, 7 predicted proteins | sample 2277071 | NCBI WGS metagenome assembly SDBU01 (sample SAMN10397929, study PRJNA504765) | marine sediment metagenome | isolation source: marine sediment core GS08_GC12, 126 cmbsf | place: Arctic Ocean: Gakkel Ridge, Loki's castle | collected 2008
GCTTCACCCTTTTTCCCTATTTTTGCTGTATTTGCCTCAACTATCTTCTCCGTTCCGTCCTTGGATATAATTCTGAATTCTCTGCCGAGAGGCACTTCTATTCCTCTTTTTTTCCCCTTTTTCCTTTCCTTAATTACTTTTAGATCATCTGGATGAATAATATTCCAGAAATTGAATTTCTTGCTGCACAGCTCTTTCTTTTTCCAACCGGTAAGTTTCTCAAAACCAGGGTTTGCGTACTGAAGAGTATCTTGAGTGATTATATAGATGGCATCGTGTGCATTCTCGACAACGCCCCTGTATCTCTCCTCACTCTCCATTAACATATTTCCCATCTTATGCTTGTAGAGAGCCATCTCAATATTTATCTGTAGGTCCTTGTCGTCGAAGGGTTTTAGAATATAGCCGAATGGCTCTGTAATTTTTGCCCTTGCCAGCGTTTTTTTGTCTGCGTGGGCAGTAAGATAGACAACAGGAATATCGAAGCGAGAGCTTATTGCGAAAGCAGCTTCAATGCCATCCATTTCCCCTTTTAGGACAATGTCCATCAGCACTAAATCAGGGTGCATTTCTTCTGCTTTTCTTACGGCTTCCTCTCCCGAGACAGCTGTCCCGGAGACAGAATATTCGAGCCTCTGCAAACTCATTTTTATATCCTCGGCCGAGACTCGTTCATCTTCAACAATCAAAATTTGTTTTTTCATCTTTTTTTCTATGAGATTGCCATGTTCCCTATGGTCACTTGCAATGACATAGGATCAAGCAACTTTGGGGCAACGCCCTTTAAGAAAATATATGACTTCACCAATTATTCCAGCTTAAACCTTTTCTCGTTGAATAATTTTATGCAGGCATTCACTGGCCAGGGATCATAAAGATGGCCTTTATGCTTGTAGATTTCTTCCAAAGCCGCTCCAATACCAAGAGCCGGTCTGTAAGGCCGGTGAGAAGACATAGCCTCAACAATATCAGCAACTGCTAAGATTTTCGCTTCCAGAAGTATATTTTCATCCGATAGACCGCAAGGATATCCGGAACCATCCATTCTTTCATGGTGTTGGAGTATGATCATGGAAACCGGATATGGAAATTTTATTGTCTTCACTATTTCATAACCGATCTGCGGGTGCATTTTAATCATAATGAATTCAATTTCGGATAGATGAGCGGGCTTGATTAGAATCTCGGTAGGTATTTGAATCTTGCCGACATCATGAATAAGTCCGGCCATGCGGACTCCTTCAACCTGCTCTTTTGGAAGGTCCATCTCCCTAGCTATAGCATAGGATAGACTAGCTACCCTCTTTTGATGACCGGCAGTATAAGGATCTCTCCTTTCGAGTGCTGATACCAGGGCATTAATCGTTTCCTCGAAGGTTTTTTGATATCTCTCTAAACTTTTTTTAAGTTCTTCCTCTGCCTTCTTGCGCTCGGTGACATCTCTTAGAATCCCCATCTCTTTTGCTTCTCCTTGTTTCCCTATGTTTACAGCATTTGCCTCAACTAGCCTTTCCTCCCGCTCCTTTGTCATAATTCTGAATTCGTAGCTTCCTGGCATTACATTTCCTTCTTTCCATGCCTCTTTTTTTTCCTTTATTAATTTTTTGTCATCCGGATGAACAATACTCCAGAAATTGAATTCTTTACTGCACAACTCTTCTTTTTTCCAGCCCGTAAGGTTTTCAAAAGCAGGATTGGCATATTTAAAGCCGTTTTTTATGATTACATAGATAGCATCGTGTGCATTCTCTACCAGGCTGCGGTATCTCTCTTCACTCTCTTTTAGCATATTCCCTATCTTATGGTTGTGAAGAGCCATCTCAATGGTTGTGTGCAGGTCCTTATCCTCGAATGGTTTGAGAATATAGCCAAATGGCTCTGTTATTTTTGCCCTTGCCAGCGTCTTTTTGTCTGCATGGGCCGTAAGATAGACAACAGGAATATCGAGACGGGAGCTTATTGCGGAAGCAGCCTCAGTGCCATCCATTTCCCCTTTAAGTACAATATCCATCAGCACTAAATCAGGAAGCATCTCTTCTGCTTTTTTTATGGCTTCGTTTCCGGAGAAAGCTGTTCCGGAGACAGAATATCCAAGCCTCTGCAAACTCATTTTTATGTCTTCGGCCTCAATTCGTTCATCTTCAACAATCAGGATTTGTTTTTTCTTCATTGTTTCACCATCAATCTAATATGAAAACTGGTTCCCTTCGTTCTGTCCAGCCTGATGTCACAAAGCTTGTCCTGAGATTTTTGTTTTCTACATCATTTGCCGGTATCATTAAGCTAAAATTTATGGTTGACGCGTTTCTGTTCATACATTGATTTATCTGCCTTATCCAGCATCTTATCAATTGAGTAAGGATATTGTGAATCGTAGCGGACTGTGCCTACACTTAGTGACAACCTATAAGGACGGTTCCCTTTTATGTTGTGAGCTTTCAAGTTTTCCTTTAAATGATTTATGAGGATCTCGGAACATTCATGAGAGTTTTCTATGGCAAGAACGACAAATTCATCCCCGCCAATGCGAGCAATAATGTCTGATCCGCGAAAAGTCCTTTTAAGGAGATTAGAGGTCTCAATCAGTGCCTGGTCTCCTTTATGATGGCCTAAGTTGTCATTAATTGACTTCAGATCATCAAAATCGGCAAAAAGCAACAACATACTTCCCTTTTTCCGATGCGCTATCTTATGCTGCAGTTGGGCCAGGATTGTAAATCCCCGCCGATTGGGAAGGCCCGTTAGGGAATCATGATAAGCCATCGCTCTGAAGGTTCCCTCAGCCTGCTTGTGCCTTGCTACCACTTTTTCGAGATGTTCGCAATGTTTTCTCAATTCTTCTTCCGCTCGTTGGCGCGTGGTTTTTGATTTTTCCAATTCAGCAATCCTTTGGCGCAATTCCTTCAACTCGTTTATTAGTTGCTTTTTTGTCTTGCCTTCCTGTGCCAGCACGGCAGATATGTCTTTATCTTTCATCTTGCTTACGTTCTAAAGTGGCAGGCAATAATCCTGCAATCTTCCGCTACCAGAATACATGTTTTTGTCCTTATCTTACGTCTCTCAATTTGATTTGAAATTCAGTTCCTTTATTTCTATCCAACTTGATTTCACCTTGAAGCTGATCTTCTGCTAAAATTGTAACCAGATGTAAACCCAGTGATTTTGTATTCCTGAAATCCAAATCTTCAGGTATTCCAACACCATCATCGCTGACTAATAACTCAATATCCCTTTCATTGATTGAATGAAGGGCTATCTTAATTTCACCTTCTTTGCCATCCGAAAAGGCATGTTTCAAAGAATTGGAAACCAGTTCATGAATGATCAGTCCACAAGGAATAGCATTATCAATTGCCAGGTAAACATTCTCTGACTCTATCTTCAGGGCAATTTTACGAGGAGAAGGCAAACAAGACCGAAATAAGTAGTTTGTTAAAATCCTGATGTATTCCTTGAAATTAATTTTTGATAGGTGTTTTGACTGGTAAAGCATCTCGTGGATAAGAGACATCGATTTTATCCGGTCCTGGCTCTCTTTGAATATATCAGCGTACCGTTTGTCTTCGACATATTGTGACTGGAGCTTGAGTAAACTGCTAATGACCTGCATATTATTTTTTACCCGATGATGGATTTCTCTCAGCAGCACCTCTTTCTCTTTGAGGGATGTTTTGATTTGTTCCTCCGCTTTCTTCCGCTCTGTGATTTCTCTGGTAACTCCCATTACAGCCATAATTCTTCCTTTAGGATCTCTTACTGGACTAAGATTAACACTTATCCATAATTCTCTTTTTCCAACAATCATATTTGATTCGTAAAAACCTGGTCTGCCCGTTTCGAATACTTTTTTTAAGTTCTTTGAGAAACGTGTTGCAATTTTTTCCGGGAATAAATTAAAAATTGATTTGCCTATAATCCCTTTTGATTCCTTTCTAAAAAGCTTTACCGCTGCTTTATTCGTAGACAATACTTTATTATTCTTGTCGATCATATAAATCATATCTGTCGCACTTTCAATAAGAGCTCTGTATTTCTCTTCGCTTTCTTGCAATGCTTCTTCCGCCCGTTTGCGCTCGGTTATATCGGTGGCAAGTGCCACCCATCCGCAGCGCTTTCCACCATTTTTTATTTCTTGTACGCTCACACTGACCCGTATTTCACCGCATTCTGTCCTGTGTAACACTTCATCCTGATAGTAGCCCTGGGTTTCAAGCTTTTTGAATCGCTCTGCGTTTTCGCCCGGGGAGGCCTCTACTATCTCAATGACATCGAAGAGCTTCTTGCCTATTGCTTCGGATGCTTTGATTCCGTACAGATGTTCGCTTACCTCGTTCCAATGTGTTATTGTGTATTCAATGTCGGTAGCAATTACACTTTCCTGAATAGACCTGAAGGCAGCGTCTGAGAACCGCAGCTTTTCTTCCGCCTTCTTGAGCTCGGTGATGTCCCGGAAGACCATCACGATGCCAATGATGTTTCCTTCTTCATCTCGTATCGGCGCCCCACTGTCAGCAATAGGCCGTTTCGTTCCGTCTTTCGCTATCAACACCGTATGATTGGCCAAGCCTACGACAACACCTTCTCGGAGCACCCTGGCTATGGGATTCTCGGCCCGTTCTCCTGTTTGCTCATTGATGATGTTGAAGACATCTTTCAGAGGCTTGCCCGCAGCCTCTGCCTCACCGTACCCGGTCAAGTCCTCGGCAACAGGATTCATGAGGGTCACAAGCCTCTTGATATCAGTAGCAATCACAGCATCGCCAATGCCCCTCAGCGTTGTGGACAGCCATCGCTCGCTATCCCGTAACGCCTCCTCTGCCTGCTTGCGCATAAAGATATTAGAAATCGTTTCTGCTGCCACCAAAATATGATTTTTTGCTGCATTGAGTATATACTCTGGTCTTGGAGTATATTCATTAGCAATCTTTAATAATCGTTCTGGTTTGACCTGATACCTTTCTGCTATTTCTTTAATTCTTTTAATGTCGGTTGGGGGATTGGAAACTCCAGCATTATTTGAACCTATCACCACACCTTCTGCTACTATTGGAATAGCGTATATAATTATTCCACCAGAACATTCTCTGGCACATGGTTTCTTGTCTTTAATAGACTTGAGAGAAGTAGCCCAGCAATCCTCATGGCATATCCATTTTCCTGACTTCAATGCTTTTTTTTCTGATACTTTGCCAGCTAATTTCTTAGATGCCTGGTTGAGGAAATCACACCAACGAGAGGTGAAAAAAGCTGCAGCGTAATCACCATTCAACTCGTATATTGCTGCTGATGATTCCAGGTAATTTAAATAAGAATCCTGAATCTTCATCAATAGATCTCCCCCAACGATTTTTTTTAAGCTGATCTCCTTTGCCATTTTTATTTCATAACCTTTTTTCAAATCTCCTGCGCTCCCTTGTGCTCAGTTTCTTATGTTTCTGACTATGGAAATAAGCTCCTGTCTTTCCACCATTTTTACAAAGCAACAGGGGCAGTTAAAATAGTGCTCCTCGAAGCCTTTCTCTTTGCCCTCACCCAATCTGCTCAATAAATAATCATCGATAAAATCTTCAAACTCGCAATTTTTCATGACGTTTCCCTCTATAATCTGGCCGGGTAAGTATCTGTTTTCTTCTTTCTTTTTTTTGTCTGTCTTCTCCAATTTATCTCTCCTTTACATTTTTTTCCTTATTTCTCTACAAGCAGGTTGATGAAAAGATGTGCTCAGGACTAAGTGAGAAAATAAATAGAGGGGCATATTGCGTCTTAGGAGAAGGAGGGGGTTTTTTGAAGGTTGTTGCTATGCCCCTCTATTTTTCTCATGATGTTGTACATTTGTGAAACTTGTTTTTTAGAAATCAATAATTGCATGTGCAAATTTTATGCCAGGGTTTGTATTTTAAATAATATAGGGGTAAATGAAATTTTTTAGGGGAAGAAGTGCAAAAGAGGAACAATTACTTCTTCTAAAACTATGGAGTTTTTTCCATATTTTATGGAGTTTTTTCCAGAGTTCATAATAAATGGGGCCAGGCCCCATTTATTATGATCGCCCCATTTATTACAGGCTCAATATATATATCCATTTATTTCATTCAATTGTTTGATTGATATTTGTAGGGGCTTGATTTATCAAGCCCGTGCATTGACTATAAATCATTGAATATATTTTAAAAGGTGGGCTTGATGAATCAAGCCCCTACAGAAGAATCAATCTTGATGTTGATGAATCAAGCCCCTACAGAACAAATAAATAGGGACAGAATAAATGGACAAATAAATGAGACCTACCCCAAGTGAACAGGCCCCATTTATTATGAGGTTCTTTCAATATTATACTCTTTTATCTTATTATACAAAGTTTTATAATCCACTTTCAGTATTTTTGAAGCTTTGCTCTTATTCCAGTTGACCTCATTTAATACTTTTGCAATTAATGCCTTTTCCGCCTTATGTTTTGCTTCTTTACCCACTTTTTTTAGCGTGCCTGGTAACTCGGTACTCTGCTTGAGGACCTCCTGGATTTTCAAGGGCATATGCTGAGGAAGAATTGTATCGGCTGCTAAAAGTACGGCGCTTTCAATAACATTCCTTAATTCTCGAACGTTGCCTGGCCAGGAGTACGCCGCTAATAGTTTCTTTACATCCGGGGATATGTTTTTCACTACTTTCTCAAAAATTCGATTGGATTCTTTTAAGAAGTATTCTGTTAAAAGTGTTACATCCCCGTGTCGCTCTCTTAATGGCGGTAGAGGAATGGAAAAAACATTTAGCCTGTAATATAAATCTTCTCTAAAACGGCCAGCGCTTATATCTTTTTCCAGGTTCATATTGGTTGCGGCAATGAGTCTAATATCCACCTTAATTGGTTTTTCGCCACCCAAGCGCTCGATTTCTCTCTCTTGAAGGGTCCTGAGCAGTTTCACCTGAATCTGAGGAGTTAAGTTTCCAATTTCATCTAAGAAAACAGTCCCTTCTTGAGCGAGTTCGAACTTACCTAACTTTCTTTCATTTGCTCCTGTAAAAGCACCTTTTTCATGACCGAATATTTCGCTTTCGACAAGGGTATCGGGCAAAATAGCACAATCAATAGCGACAAAAGGTTTGTCTTTTCGGTTACTTCTATTGTGAGTTGCTCGGGCAATTAGCTCCTTTCCTGTTCCACTTGCCCCTCGCAGCAAAACGGTAATATCATGAGGTGCAACTTTTTTCACCAGGTCAAGAACTTCTTTTATTTGGGGGCTATTTCCTACAATGCGATCAAAATCAATCTTTTCCGTTGTTTTTTTTAGATGACTCGCATCTTTAATTAATGTCTGGGTCCTTATAGCATTTTTAATGGCAGTTTTTATCTTTTCGATATTTACTGGCTTAGAGAGATAATCGTAAGCTCCCAATCTCATGGCTTCAACAGCAGTTTTTACTGTCTCGTAGGCCGTCAGCACTATTACCAATAGATTTTTATCGAACGTTCTTATTTCTTTAAGAATTTCTATGCCATCCATACCGGGAAGTTTTAAATCTAGAAAGACTAAATCAGGTTTTTCTTTTTTAATCTTGGAAATCCCTTCTTCTCCGTTAAGAGAGATTAAGACCTTATACCCTTCTTCAGACAGGATTTTGGAGAAGAGCCAGCCAATATCCGGCTCGTCATCGATTACTAAAATTTTCTCTCGGGCCAATGATTCCCCCTTTTTAGGGAAGACTTTTATTTAAATTCCGTATTTTCAGGAACGTTTTTTTTCTTCAATATTTAATAAAAGCTTAGCTGACCTTTACATGAAAATACTAAATGCGAATAGAGTTGCTGTCAAGGATAATTTAATAATCAATCAAGACATCCATTTCTTATCCATCTGTTGCATATAAGGGTCTCCCCGTTAAGAATAGTCTGAATCTCTGTTTATTCCGATCCCATATTAAAGACTTCTTTTTGTTTCTCGTTTTATTTCTCATTCTTTCTGTGAAGTAGGCAGTTTTATTTTGAAGGTAGTTCCCTTTTTTAACTTGCTTTCGACTTCGATAGAACCTTTATGTTCTTCTACTATCCGATGAACAATGGATAATCCTAAACCAGTTCCATTTTCTCTTCGAGAAAAGAAAGGGTCGAAGATGCGAGAGATATCTTTTCTGGAGATTCCACATCCGGTATCAGCAAATTTTATTTCTATGAAATTATTTTCAGGGAGGACCCTGGTTGATATTATCAGTTTACCTCTTTCAGGCATTGCCCAGAGAGCATTATCTATGAGATTCAAGGCGACTTGTTCCATTAGTTCGTTATCTGATTCTATAAGGGGTAAGATGGCGGCATAATCTCTAACCGGCCTTACTTTTTGGACAATGCATTTAAATTTAACCAGGCTAATGGTCCGATCTAAAATTTTATGAATGTTATTTTTTTTAAAGCGGGGATTTTTAGGGCGGGCAAAGTGGATGAGGTCAGTGGTTACAGAGTTTAATTTTTCAACCTTATTCATAATAGCATTAGTAAATTCTCTTCTCTCATCTTCAGGATTAAATTTATCATGTAGATATTGGACTGAGATACCGATAATATTCAGGGAGTTTCTTAGTTCATGAGCTACCCCAGCGGCTAATCCTCCTGCGATACTTAATTTTTCTTTTATGATTAATTCTTCCTGGGTTTTTCTTAACAATTTATAAGCATCATCCAGTTCTGCAAGGAGATTCCCGCTTTCTTGCTTTATTTCTCTCAATTTTTTGTTGTTTCTCTCTGGATTCTCTTTCAATTTTTCCATCAGCTTATCTTTCTGTTCTGGTATTTAGTTCCCGATTTCTACCTTTTCGCTTATCATAATTTGTTCTTTTTGCCTTTGTTCTTTCTTTTAGAATGATTCTGTGTTTTTAGATAATTACTGTTTATATGAAATGATGAATTAATTTTGGCAGGCTACCGCCCTTGGAGGATTTTCACTGTAAATCTTCAATCTTCTCTTTTCTGAGTAGCAGCTTCTATTGGCGCACGTTCTTTTCCGAACTGATTATCTTGCTTGATAAAAGAATTTCTTACCGACTTTTCCTTCAGAATTAAGCATATAGTTCAAGCTTCGTGCCAAATTTTAATATGGATTTAGAATCCCCTTTAACTTGTTTAAATTAAGAGAGTTATATCTTAACGTTATTCCTCGTTTCATTCTTTATCTTTTAATTCTCCTCTTTTTTCCCTTGGAAACTATGGATTTTTTTCCATAGTTTAGGAGAGGGCTTTTTTCCCATTTGTGCTTATCGCATTTGGGGGATCAGGTCTTGTTTTTTGCTTTTTGTCATAATATTTTTAAGCTAATTCTAGCAATTTCCGTTCGATGCCCTTTTTTCTTGCATTATTACTATATGTCAAAAGTTGAGAGGCAAAAAACAAGACCTGACCCCCATAAATTATTGAGACCTGACCCCCATAAATTATTGGACTGTTATAAAAGTTGCCAGCCCTTCGATGCCTTTGTTATTCACGGCAGCGAGGGCGTAAGTATATTGTTTGTCTTCCTCTACTTTCCTGTGCCGGTAGGAAAAGGTATCTGCATTTAGCTCGACAAGCAGACTCTGAGTCTCTCCCTCTACCCGGTAGATCCTGTATTTGGCGATATTCTCGTTGCCGGGATTAGCCGCCCAGGTGATCTCATTGATGTGCTCAACTTGCGAAAGAGATCGATCCGGCACCTTTTGACCATTAAAGTTTAATGGAGAATAAATGCTCCTGGCGGCCCTGGTTCTTGACGGCTTATCTGACTCCACGAATGCGGTTTTTGGATCATCTTTACCGGATGTATCACTACGTGGTGATCTGCGCCCGCTCCCACGTATGGCTGTTTTGTCCGTCTGAAGATCCCCTGTATCTCCTGCAGCTCCATCTGCTGTATTAACTGAAATACCTTCTCTCCCTTCATCATTCACGGCGGCAAGATCATATGTATACTGCTTGTCCTTCTCAACGTTTCGATGCCAATAAGCGAAGGTGACAGAATCTATCTCAGCCAATAAACTTATGCTTTCCCCCTCAACCTGGTAAATCCTGTATTTGACGATATTCTCATTGTCGGGATTAACCTCCCAGGTGATCTCATTGATGTACTCAACTTGAAAAAGAGAGTCATTCAGCACCTTTTGGTAATTAAAATTCAAGGGAGCATATATATTTCTTGTGGCTGTATAGTCCTGATTAAGCATGTCAGAAGTAACAATAGAATAATCTCTGAAAGGAGGAGTGACGGTGTAATGTTCGTCTGAACATCTAGCAGTGCCGGACCACCCGGCATTCAAGGTGTGAGAGTAGGTGCCATCTGGTCCTGTGTATACGGTGCCTCCGGCGTTAGAGAAATCTATGCAACAATCCGGCTTCCCAATCCCTCCGGAGGTTACTTTGCCTGAGATAGTGACATTCTCGCTAGCTGTAAGATTAAGATCAACATCGGCCCTGACGTCATCTGCCTGGAAGGAGAGTGTTTCTTTAATATAATAAGCCGTATCTGTATTGGTTTCATATATCTTAAATTTAATTGTTTCCCCGCTCTTATCTCCTCTTATGGTTGCATAATAAAAGCCGTCAGAGGAAACTTCACCTGCTGACCGGCAATCCTCTTCACCAGCCGGGCCAAAACTTACCAGATAATACCCAGAACTATCTATCAATACGCCATCTTTATAGACATGTCCGTAGCTTATCATGTTGTACTCATTTCCTTGAATCGGAGGCCAGGGCGGAGTCCAGGGAGACATACCTGCTTTCGCAATTTGCATGTTTTTGACGCTTAGCGAACCGGCAGATCCCCCTTCAGGATAAATCAGTGTCCCTGCCTCATCCATTCTGACGGTATATCCCTTACCGGTTGACAGCTGCTCAAGGTCTCCTACCAGATCCTGGCCGATCTTCATTACCGACTGAGTCTGGCTTTTCACCTGATTCACATTTGTCATGATTGAATCCACAGCCGGCTCCGTCTCCTCAGATGTTTGCGGCAGATAGGCTGTCCAGTTCCATCCTGCTTCCAGTGGTATCGGAGTATCATAGACGATAGCCGATCCCTCTACTGCCAGGGTAGCAGCGGCTGAGCATTTGATCTTATACATCTTGTTATCAGAGATACCGCTCATATCAGAGAGGTCGCCTGACCAGTTCCCGTTAACTCGAGCGGCTAACCGGGTCCGGGTCTTTACCTCCTCTATAGAGTCAGCAACGGAGGCAAACACAGCGTCAAGGGAAATATCCTGGGGAAGCGTGTTGAATGAGATCCAGTTCCAGCCACTTCCCAGATTTATATACTGGAAGCCGGGACTGCTGAAATGAAGTTCCGGGCCTTCGTAGGTCTCATCTGCCTTAAATTCCAGGGTTTCTTGAGACTCATAAACAGTGTCATCGGAAGGAAACCATATTTTAAAACAAATCTCTTCACCGGAAGTTACATTGCTGAAAACAGTCAAAGTATAATTACCGTTGGAATCGATCTGGCCAGTACCCCGGCACTCCCGTTCTCCCGTAGTCGCAAAGGCGGCTATCAAGCCTGCCTCTGAAGCTAATGCGTTGATCCGGCCAATACTTCGCCCATCCCGTTCCCCTATAGTGGCAAAGGCAGCTAGCCTGTTTCCCTCTAATGCTGATGCGTCGATTTGGCCAGCATTTCGCCTCTCCCGCGCTTCTTTAGTAGTAAAGGCAGCTAGCCTGTTTCCCTCTGATTCCGATGCGTCGACCTGACCGGCAGTGCGGGCGTCTGGCTCTCCTTCCGTCCCGGTGGCGGCTGTCCAGCCTCCCTCTGATGCTGATATGCCGGCAAGGTAAATCCTGCCGTAGACAACCATT
>SDBU01008324.1_pt1 | contig 11809 bp, 17 predicted proteins | sample 2277071 | NCBI WGS metagenome assembly SDBU01 (sample SAMN10397929, study PRJNA504765) | marine sediment metagenome | isolation source: marine sediment core GS08_GC12, 126 cmbsf | place: Arctic Ocean: Gakkel Ridge, Loki's castle | collected 2008
CGGCTTCGTTGTGGTCAGTTCCTTCGTGGTGGTCAGCGGCTTCGTTGTGGTCAGTTCCTTCGTGGTGGTCAGCGGCTTCGTTGTGGTCAGTTCCTTCGTCGTGGTCAGCGGCGGAGTGAATGGCTTTCGAGTTGTAGTTATCGGTTCATCCGGCGTTGTGGTGATGCCGGGGGTGGTGAGTTCGGGCGTGACTGGCGGCGGCGTGGTTGTGGGCTCTGCGGTTGTGCTCGAGGGGACCGATACGCCCTCCTTCCCGATAATAATAACGTCATCTCCCGCGTCGCACCAGTCCACGCCCGCGCCCAGGTGTATGACATGATCCTCGTGGTGTAGACTAATGCCTGTGGCTGGCGCAAATGAGTATGTCGCAGTTGGCCACCTGAGTTTCCAGTCGGCATTAGGGGCCAGCTTCCACCAATCATCTCCCGGCCAGTATCCGGTTGTCCAGTGCAATTCCTATTACCTCAAGTCAACGTCGATCTCACCAGGATCAGGGTTGGTGAGCTCGTATGTGGCGTGGTCGAAAAGAACGGTCTTTGCTATTCGCAGTTCCCCGGTGGAGGATTTCTCAATCATCACGCAATCGCCCCGCAAGCAGGTGTGCCGCACAAGCCACAACTCCCGGCCCTCCTCCAGCGGATCATCAATCTCCAGTCTCCTTACAAGGAGGGAGGGGCCGAGGTGGTCATACATCGCATTCCCCACACCCTGCACCGCAGTCTGGCTCCCGACTCGCTCCCCGGGCTTGATAAGTTCGTCTGGCTCTACCCAGAGAAATGCCATCCCCATGAGCTTGATCGGAATGGCTTGGTACTTGCCGGACGCCGCCTCTATCGTGATGCCCAGGGCCGCGCCACTCCCAAGATATCCTGTGCGCCAGTACCTTGTGATGGTGGGGTCGTGGAGATTGAACTGGGCATTATCATTGAGGGGATCGGTGGAGATGCAGACATACTGCGCAAAGCCGACAAATTGCTCTTGCCCGGCATCGTCAACGGGGTTGGGCCAACTCCCCTGATACGCGAGGATGATGGTTCCACTCTGCCTGACAGTGGGGTACAGGAGGGACAGAGACTGCCCGCTAGCGCCAGACATGCCTCTCCCACCGCTGACCCTGAGGTCAGAAGCACGGTCGGCAGTGTGCTGCGCTTTCTGTACCGACTTACGGCCTGCGAGAGCCATGCTTTAACCTCCCTCTTTCGTCCAGTTGTTCCTTGTCATATTTCTCGCCGTCCTTGGGGTAGTAGCCTCTCGTTACCGGCTTCCTATTCTTCTTGTCCTTCAGCGACATGATCCACCTCTCTAAGCTATCGGGAACTCTAAGCCCAAATCACTGAATGGGGGAATTGGTGTCGTATCATCCCACCAATCATCCGTACCAGCAATCTTCAAAATCTTCGCCGTTACCTCGTCACCATAATAATCCCTTTCCTTGAAGCCCGTGTCGCTAGCGAGGTGTTGCCTATACCTGCGCCACCGGAATATATGCTGCTCTCGCCTGTTTTGGAGTCGCGCAAAGACGTGGAGAATGGAAACCGTGTTCGTGCAGCGATCTACAATGGCCTGCTGTGGCCCCATGTAGATTACCGAGCCCACAGGGTAGATGTGGTTCCAGGGAGACAGCCAGCCGGCCTCATTGACACTCCCCGTCATCAGGTCCTCGAGCGTGGAAATGGTGTCGAAATACCAGCCGTCTATTATATGCTCCACAGTGTACACAACCATCGGCACATCGACCGGGACGCCCTCGAACTCCACGCCGATGCCCTGGTACTCCCAGTCGTCGGGGGGGTCGCCGGGGTTCTTTGGCACAAGGCTCTCGAAGCGCGTCTGAGAGGTCATCTGAGTGCGTTGCGCGAGGCCAATAGTTCCAATCACCCGCCCCACATACGTCACATCGACCTCTAGGCAGGCCGCGGAGGGCATATTTACAACATGCAGGGAACATGGAAAACAGAATACCGTGCGATTCTCCACAAAATCGCCGGTAAACAATTCGTAGATGTGGCGGGAGAATCCAATGTATTCGGGGAAGGTGTCGGGGTGAGGGTCCGTGCGGAGCATTTCTGGCACGGGCATAATGGCTGGAGCACCCGTCACAACGTAGCGCCGCGTTATCCGGTGAATCATTGTCTCGCGCGTGTAATTGCCCTCGTAGGGCTCATTCTTGAACGTCCATACCTCTGCCATTATGGTAGTAACCTCCCCCAACGATTGACTGCATCCGTATTGGCCTCTATCACCGCAATCAATCCTCTGTACATGGGATTGGCGGCGAAGGAGACCGCGGTCACGTCGCCGCGAGGATAAAAGCCCTCCTGGGCCGTGCCGCGTGCAAATTCATGCTTGAGCATTGGGAATCGATCCTTAAGGAGCTTCTCCCTCCTCATGGCTTCCCGGTCTCCTCTGAAGCCACGCGCACGGGCAGCCTCCACCTCAGCCTCTATATCTTCGCCAGAAGGGGCAATTCCGGCCCACTGATATGCCTTCAAGGCCCACTTCGCCTGTCTACGATAGCCTTCCTTTATCGCTTCCAACCCCCACTTTACAGCTACACCTGGGGCCTCTAACCCTCTTTGCGCTACTATACCAGCAGCAGTTGACTTAAATCTTTCTTGCGCCCTTATATGTCTCTCCTCCTGCTTGACGGCCACTCCGCCAATGCCGACGGCTCCCTTTGTTGCAGCGAGGGCAAATCCTGCGGCTTCTACCCCCGTCCTCCCCAGGCCCATGCCAAACGCCGCGCCAACCTGATATACCTTCCTGGACTTGACATATTCTTCTGTCATTCTAACGTGCGAGTTTGTCATTTTGACGGCGGCCTTTGCTGCCAGCACCGCAGCCGCGGCCAGCGCCAGCACCCCGGTTGCCGCCGCGCCACCCCCGACCATTCCAGCCATCCTCGTTGCCATTCCCCCAACCATTGGCAGCTTCCCCGCCATGCCACCAAGTCCAGCCAGGCCTCTTGTAATCATCCCTCCGGAGGCTCTCGCTGCCGCTCCTCCTGCGCGAGCCATGCCGCCTGCAAGCATCCTGCCAGGGGCCATAGCTTCGCTAATTGCGATACCGCCCACAGCAGACCTGAGCAAACCGCCGCGCCGGCCGCGGCGCTCATCCTCCCGAGCCTGTCTTTCGCCGAGCCGGTCGCGCCGCTCTTTTTCCCTTTGCCTTTGCAGCCATTCCCGTTCACTGCTTACTCGCGCCATCTTTGGCCTCTTTCTTACTCTCCACAAACAGTTGCGCATCCACTATGCTGAACTCCCGCGCATCAGCGGGTGTTATTCCGAGGGAGATAAGGGTGTAGAAGATGGTGTCTCGACAGCCGTAGGGTTTAAGAGGTGGCTCTCCACGAGCAGACGGTTGACGAACTCATGTTCTTCGAGAACCATCCGCTCTGCCATTGCCTCGGTAAACTCGCTGCTCACCCTGCTCACGCACTTGTGCAACAGTAAAAGTGTTCCGCCAGCCGATAGGAGATAGTCCCACACCTCCTCCGACGTGACAGGTTGCGCCATCAGCACTCCCATCACGGCGGGAACACTGCCCAGCGCGGCCGCCCGCCTCTCCTTCCTGATAGCCTCCCTAATCATGCCGAGATCCGCGATCCTGATACGGCTCGCCTTGTACTCTTTGCCGTCCAATTCAAACGCCAGCAACTCCGAGAGCTCACTCATCTCTTGCCTCCATTCTGTTTAGAGTGGTGCGACTATACCATTGAAAATGAATCCACACTCCACGGATCCGATGCTCTCGCGCCTGTTCACCCGGATCATCACGCTTGTAACGATTGCATCACCGATGTAGGTTCTGCCGGCGTCCGCCGTGAGGGTGAGTTGTGCGGCACCGCCAGCCAACAGAAGCGTACCGGCCGGAGCGGGCGGGCCGCTTGCAAGGATGCCAACATCCACCAACCGCGCACTGCCGTCGATTTCCACAGCGGGCGACACCCCGGTGACTATGCCGGGGAATGTGGCAAAGGGGAACGTAATGCGGTCCACTGCATTGGCAAGCAGCAGGAGGTTCGCGGTAAGCGCCTCGCCCGGTATGATTCCCGCCTGGGTGTCATCAATCCAGCTCCTCACGTTTGCGCCGCTGTAGATGATGCCCGGCTTGTATGTCCGCCACGCAGCCCCAAGAGGGGTTGTCTCGTGCGGAGTACACCTACTCCAGAATACCCACTGCTCGATGTTGACATTGTACGGCGCGCCAGTGGAGACAATGGCGGAGGCTGGAACATCCAGGGGGCAATGATACACGCCCACGCCACCCTTCAACAAATCATCTTGCTCCGCGACGGGCTGGAATAGCCTCTGATGCCCATCCAGCGTGGCATCCGCAAATCCAGTTATATCCTGTTCCGTGGCATCCAAGTCCGCGGACCAGCCGTTCACCATCACGACGTAGCCGGCACCATGCGCAACCAAGCCAGTAAGCCCGGAAATCGCAGCCATTGCATTTCTCCTTTAAGTGCGGATCTCTTCGAATATATAAGTGTGGACTATTGCAAGCGCCCTGCGGCCCTTATCAGCGTCACGGACATACAGCCCGGGGGTGCGCTCCAGCCGCAGCAGGATCCCGCCAGCTGTCACCATGTCCAGTGCCGCCTCAACTGCCCTGCTCGCAACCAGCGCGGCCGTGTCGTCCTGCTCCCACCAGTACCACAATGTAACCTCTAGCGTGTTGCGCTGGAATGACTCGGCATCCACGAAGCATCTGAATATCTCTCCCGGCACCACGTTCAGAATGATGTAGGGCTTTGGCGCATTTGCTTGCGGCGCGAGGTGCCGGTAAGTTGGCAGCACAGCAGGGTCAAGCAAGTCTCGCACTGCGTTTAGCATGTCTGAGATCATGCCTTCAGCCTCTTCAGCCCACTAGCGGGGGAATAAAAATAACAGCAAGAATTACAACAGCCACGCAAATCAAAGTCGCGGCTAGAATCTGTGTATCGAGGTTCGGATTCTCCTCCGACATTGTGAGGCAGCGGTATCTGCCACAGACAAAACACCGGGTACGTTTTTTCTCTTCACGAAGGAATCTCTCATGTGTTCGAGAGATCTCATCATACGTCTTCTTGTCCCGATCGGCCATGATTACTCCCTTGCCTTATGCTGGCTCATTGTAACAGTCGAAAACATACAGTCCGTTGAGCGCGTTCGTATTCCTGATGTGCGCCACCAGCACCACCGCGCCGCTGGTGGACAACGTAAGCCTGTCGGCCAGCTGCACCACTGACCCCCACGCGCCCATGCGCACCCGGTAGGTGACGGGAGCCTCGATGGTCCCGAGGACTTGCCTCTCCACCACGTCGTCAATGGGGTGCGCGTGGCATCTGAGCGTATCGACGTTCCCATACGGCCCCAGGGGGGTGTTACCGTCCAGCGGGTCGGCAGCTAGTGGCCGGCGCTCGATCAGGGCCGTATGGGGGAACATCCTGTTGGAAGGTACTCTCACAGCCGCCTCCACAGGTTGAGGCGCTGGATCAAGGGGGCCTGTTGTACGTCAATGGCAAGATGCGACTCCCACTTGTAATCACGCCCATACTGCTCAAGCCGCAAGCCGGCGCTACCGTCGAATGCCTCCGCGTAGGCCTCGATCTCCTCCACGAGTATCTCAAGCGCCTCTGGCAACTCCTCGTAGCCTGCCTCGTAAGTGACACGGAACCTGTCGCGGCCTCGCGAGAAGTAGTTACCGTGGAGAGCAATCACCTTGCCCTCCACGCCCAGTCGCCAGTTGTCCGCCTCGGGGATGTCGGTGTCAGTATACATATCATGGACGGCGATAATTTCGATAACCGGCCCCATGTGCAGCCGCAATGACTGGTGCCCGCCGTCCAACTCGTTGATAACTACAACAGGGTTGAGGGTGATAGAGCAGTACCGCTCAACATAATCGATAGCCCGGGCGGTCATTTCCTCCCCGCTATGGGTGGTTGACATCCAGAAGCTACTCATGGCCGCCCTCCTCTATTGTGATTTCCGCGCACGCTGAAGCGCCCCCGCGCCGTGCGTACCTCCAAGTGATCGGGCCGCTCGGGGAATCGTCAACGCCGAAAGCGTCCGCGATCCCATCCCGTATGCTCTTGAATGCGCCTGCAAGGTTGTCGTCGTCGATCCGCCTGACAGATACGCGGGTCATTGTGACCGTTACCGGTAGCTTCATGGGGTCCTTGATGGGCATTGCGGCGCGCGTCTCGAGGTACGCCCCCTGGCGCTGCAAGCGTGACAGCCTGCTCCGCTTGCTCCAGTGTACCCGCTCATTCGACCGACTGGGCAGGTGGCCGGGAATGCTAAATGTCATAGCTCTCATGTCTTGCCTTGTCCTCCGACCGGCCAGTACCGAGCGGGAAAGTTCTCTCGATCCCGCTCGGTAGGCCGATCCGCGTTAAGCCTATGCGCTCGTGGAGCTTGCTCCGGCATCCTCTAGCCGCACAGCGAGACGCGGCAGGACTATACGTCCACCGACAAGCATGAACACCGCAAAGGCCGTGACGTTATCACGGAACTTGTAGTGCTCGCTCCTCTTGATTACGACGTCCGTCTCGATTGCGAGCATGTAGGCGTCTTTCGTCATAAAGACGATATCGCCCTCGACGCCCACTGCGGGCATTCTGTGCGAGCCGAAGTATGGCCTACCCAAGAGCCGGGTATACATACCCTCGGCAACGCTGCTGTTGTAGATGGGCCGGTTGTCAACTGCGCCCATCTGGACCTCTAGCGACCGGAGACCATCGTCAGCCACGACGTATGCAGCCTTAGTGCGGTGGTTCCACCTGAGCGCATACTTGAGAGCCACGAGGTCGGTGTAATTGATACCAGCACCATCCCTGAGAATCTCTCGCATGTTGGCACTGGCGATGCCCTCCGGCTGAGTCACGCCGTCACCGGTGGCAATCGTATCCTCCACGGCGTCCGCGGCTGCTTCACGCAACATGCGTGTCAACCAAGGCTCGAATGTGGGAGCCCTGCGCAGGGCGGTGTCAGATACCTCCGTGTAGGCCCTCACCTCGTGGGTTGTGATCGTGAGTTGGTCGATCTTGAGTTCCGTCTCCTCTTTCTCCCCAGCCTCACTGCCCCAGGTAACAGCGACCGCGCCGTATTCGTTGGCATCAGTCTGGCGAATGTAGGGGATTTTGACCCCGCCGAGAGGGGCGGGGATAGAGCTAACGTACTCCATGAGGCGGGGAGGCTCTGCCTCCGCGTGGAGCACCGGCCCGATGGGCAACTGGAACAAGTTGGCCGGACCGGGGTCGTCTGTTGAGAGGATGGGGATCAGGGTATCAACCTTGCCCTCATCCTTACCCTCATCTAGCTGGGCCAACACTCGCGGCAGGAGGAAGTGCTTACGCATGCTCCCTGGCACCCGGAGGCCGCCAGCACCCTTCTCAAAGCCGGGGTTCGTCACCTGGAACTGATCCCTTGCGCGATCAGGAATATCCTTGCCCTTGAGGGCGTCCATGAAGTGGCGCTCGAGTTCCTTCTCTTCCCCACTGGCCGTAATGAGGGGCGTCTTGTCGTCGTCGCTCTTGCCCTTGTCCTTGTCCTTCTTGGGCTTGAGTTTCGCGAGTTCGTCACGCTGCTTAATCGCAGCAATCACGCCGTCGAATTCTGTGGTCTTTGCTTCAAGCTCCTTGCCTTCCAGCTTCTCGCACGCGGCATTGAGCTTCTCGGCTTTCTCGATCAAATCCTTTCGTTTCACGGCAGTGTTACCTCCAATAAGCTAAGTTGACGCTTCTGCTGCTCGATCCTCCGAGTGCGCTCGGCCCCTGCGGGTGAGCCCGGCTCATCTGACTTTGCATGCGTAATGCCCGCGAGTTTATTCGTGGGCCTGTTTGTAATGGTCACTTCCAAGAGCACGGCCTCAGTTATCTCCCTGATGCCATCCACGACGCGATCTTGCAGCACTTTATACCCAACAGACAGGCCCCTAACACCCGCCTTCACCTTCCCCCTGATGCTCTGCGACAGTTCATCCTCGAGGTATTTGCCGCTAACGGCGACCCCTATTTCGTCCTCGTGTGCGCCAGTCAGCATCCCGATCTGCTCCATTACGTCAGCGCCGTCTCGGAAGTGCCTAATCATGGCGGGGATCACGGACACCCGCTCCATTATGGACTTGGCAAAGGCACCGCGCACGAACCGCTCGCGCTCGCTGTCTACGTCCCAGGTGGCCGCGTACCCGTGGAATGTCCCGTCAGTAAACTTCCCGTTTACTTCTTTTTCCATCTTTGCGCCTTTGGCCTTGGCGGTGGGTCCTGATTTTGGCATTCGTAACGTCCTCCAAAGAATTCCAACTGCGTCTCTTTCGGCTTCTTCGCCTTCCCCTTAGCCTTGGGTGTTGGCTGTTTCACCTGCAACCTCCTTGACTGGTGCGACTGCCTCCGGCGTCCGCTCGGTTGCCGGATCACGGACCAACTCGATTTTGCCGATCATGCCTTCGTCCTCAATCAGGACGCGAGTCAAGAACTCGCTCAATATTTTAGCAAGCGGCAGGATCGTCTCGGTATAGAATGACTCCCGCGCCTCGGTGTAATTGGAATATGTCATTTGCGCAAGCCCCGCCTCGAGGCCAGTCAGCACAACCGGCACATTGAGCACGGCGGATATGCGAGACTCGCACAGGCGCGTTATCTCCTTGAGGCCGATATTGCGCATCTTACTGGGCGACGTAGCCTTGAAGCCAGTGGGCAGTACCAGGATGCCTGCCCGATCTGCGCCGGTCACGCTCTGGGCGATACTCTCCCTGAGGTCGGCTCGCTGCTCCTTGGAGTTCGCCTGCGCAGACTCGATCACAAGGGATGCATCGGCGAGGTTGCTCAACACCGTGCGCTGGAAGTTCCCGCGCTGCATATCTAATTCTATCTCGGGCCACGCACTGGCAAGGGGCGACATCCAGGCGTGCGTATTCTGTATATCCTCGACCATCAGGCCCGGCAGGTCAACCCAATCGAGTATGAACATCTTGCCGCCCATCGACAGCGTGAACCTATCATCAGGAGGCCGCCGCCATTGCACCGCGCTGGTGGGCACGCTCCGGATGCTCGACAGCACACCGTCATGGCGCTGCTTCAAAATAAATCCTGCGCCGGTGCAGAGGTAGCGCCGCATGAAGCTGCCTATGAATTGCTCCCAGTTGGTGCGCGCAGTCGGTCGCTCGAGCAGCAGCTTGAGGTATGGCACGCCGCTTGTCTCTACCTTGAGCGCGATAATAGCATCGACAACCTCATTGACACACGCGCCCACAATGCTGCTTGCGCGGTAAGAGCCTTCCAGCTGTTTATCAGACGGCTTGCCCCCGGCCGTGGCGACACGGGCCAGCCAGTTCTTGATTGACAGAGCCTCCAAGGCCTTGCCCTGTATCCACTGCTTGACTCGCTGAACTATTTTCATCTATGCGCCCCTCAAGTGGAACTCATAATAGCCGCCGCGCCGCGCCTCGTACCAACACACCGCCCAAAATATCGCGTTTTCTTGAAGCGCCCCGACAATGCTCTCGTTTCCGCTCCACCCGCCAGTCGAGAGGAAGAGGGTCGCTTTCGCTTTGTCATATACTGCGCGTTCGGGATACTTCCACGCTTCGCAGACGAACGCCGCGAGGTCACCCCGCTTGTCCACCGGCCAAAACATAATCGCGCGCAAGGTGCCAGCCGTAGGATAGCCGTCCTTGTCAAACTCGGGAGCGTTCATGTCGCCTCCAATCCGGCAAGGGCACTTACTGCCTCACCCCGGCCTTGTGCGCCAGAGCCATAGGGCCGCGCGCCGTTCCCCTGAATTGAATACGTCAACCTATCCCTGCGTTGGGCTCTGTTGCTACAGCGCCGGGAGCAATATGCCATGTAGTCCCCGCCTCCGCTATATTTGCGAAGGATTCTTTTCCCGCATTCCCCGCATCTGTTATTTTTTCTCATATCCTGTACGCCTTTATGCACTGCGAGGCGAGCTCCTGTGCCCAATGCACCAGGAGCACGGCAGAGACAGCATCCTCGGGCATGCCGGGCGGGGCACCAAACGCATAAGCACCCATCGGCGACCGGCTACAGGTGTAGGTTTCAAACTGATTCAGTACGGCCTCCTGATCCGGCAGCGCGTACTTGTCTTTCTCCATGCCATCTATAAGCGCGTCGATCAGTTCTACTGTCGTTTCGGTCGTCGCCTTGTGCAGCACGAGCTGGGTTGGCGCGCGCAGTAGCATTTCCCTTATCGGTGCGCCGATGGGCTTGTCCGTAATCACCACAACCGAAGGGCTCCATTCCTTTACCAATGCCTCCAGCCACTTCAACTGTTGGGCATAGTCCATTTGCGTTTGCTTCACGCACCATACCCAAGGGCATCCCTCTGGTGCAATAGCCACTGCCGTGGCGTCTGGGCTACGTCCAACTGCAATCCCGAATACACACTTGCCCGCTACGGCCTTCCGTGATGTGATGACCGGCAGCACCTCCGGCACGGGAAACACCTTGCCCTGGAAGTCAACAAAGTCTGCCGCTACCTCTTGCGCAAATTGCGCCTTCGGGTAGGTGGCGCGCATGATATCAATTTCTCCCGGGGCAAGGAACGGGCTTGTCCAGGAGGGCCACTGCCACGATTCAAACAGGTTGGACTTGTAGGCATTATAAAACCAGTTCTTTCCGTTCGGGCTTGACGCGAGCAAGGCACGCCCGCGCTTGTCCATGAGCGCCGGCCGGAGAATCGTGATCCAGGTCTCCTCGGGCATGAACGCGGCCTCATCAAGTATCAATAGGTCGAGGCCTTCGCCGCGTAAGTTGTTCGGGTAGTCCGCGCTCTTGACTGCTATGGAACCGTGCGCCCCGTAGGAGAGTGTCTTGGATCCTGTTTGAATACGGACGCCGGGAATCTGCCGCCCCATCATCACCATGTCGCGGAATCCAATAAGGCCAATCGAGTATGTTGGTGCAACATGCCACACGCGCTTGCCTTCGACCATAGCCTTAATCGCCTCGTGTGCGCACAACTTGGTTTTTCCCCACCTGCGCCCACAAGCAAGTAGCCGGAACCGCGCATCACTGCGCGCCGCCGCTAACTGCCCTAAGTGCAACCGGGGGAGCGTTATGTGCTTGGTTCGTGTCGCCATCCAGTATCACCTTAACATCAAAGTCGCTTTCGGCACCTCCGCCCTTTTGCTGGCCAAGGTAATGCTTGCCAAGGTGGATGAGCATTCTAACGTCCGTTGACTTCTGCTGCCGCTCGATCAGCGCGAGCTTGAACTGAACACTCCCGACCGCCCAGGCCTTCTTGTTTGCCTCGGTGTCATTCCCTCTAAGCAACACGAGGGTGTCGCCATAGTCAAGGCCCTTGGCGGCGGTCTCGGTAATCCGCGTTTGCGTACATCCTGGCATCAGCTGCGGCTCCAACCAAAGAGAGACTACAGATTGTATACATATTTTTCACCAGAAGTCAACACAAAAAAAAGCCAAACAGAAAAAAAACAAGAAAGTTGTCCACAGGTTGTCAACAAAAAACCAACCGACCCCCCTTACCGACTTGACCGCTTGGCTCCGGGGGGCCGCGCTCAAGTCTCGGGGGAGAGCGAAAAAGAAAAAAAATCTTATTAACCTCTATAATAAATTGAGTGTCCATGTCGTAAATCAAATGAGGATATTATACGCGAATGAGTGGGCATTTTTGCATTTTTTCACCCATAATTATTTTATTATTTTTTATTATTTTTCTTTGGCATGCCGTTTGGTGTGACAAATGCCGTGCCAAAACCCAGGCAAATACCGTGCCAATATTTTTTTATTTATTTTTATTTATTTTTGGCACGCCACTTGCACTATGACACAAATTGCAGC
>SDBU01008325.1_pt1 | contig 11809 bp, 4 predicted proteins | sample 2277071 | NCBI WGS metagenome assembly SDBU01 (sample SAMN10397929, study PRJNA504765) | marine sediment metagenome | isolation source: marine sediment core GS08_GC12, 126 cmbsf | place: Arctic Ocean: Gakkel Ridge, Loki's castle | collected 2008
GTACATGTTCTCATCGCGATAGACGATCACATCCTTCAATTTGATGAGCGATCGGCTCATGGAAATCTCCTTTGATCCAGCCATGGAAACGCTATCCAGTAGGGAGTTGATTCATCCGCTGATTGGTCCCTCTCGGCCCTCCTTTCCAGCCTCACGCGGAAATGAGCTGGAGTCACCAACACCGACGAGCTCCGCACGAGTACGTGCCGTTCATCGGCGACGTGTCGCTCTAAGCCGGAACATGATCACACCGTGAGCGGGCAGCGAGCCCTGCAACGGGACGAAGCCCTTCGCTTTGCTGAGCACGCGGCGGGAGCTCGTACGATTCTCTCACCCCGGGGATCTCACGGCCAAGGACCTGCGCGACTAGCTTGAAATCGGCCTCGGTCGCCACAAAGGGAACGTCCTTTTGCTGCGCCGGTTCCGAAGTGCGGAGGTAACGCGTCTTCTCCAGCCTGCGGAGATGTGCTGTGAACTCCTCAAAGAGTCGGAGACTACATGTCGCGTCAGCCCGTCAAAGGGTTTGTTTCCGTCCACACATCCCTCTCAAAAGGGCAGAGCATCGAAGACGAGAACCTCGAAGGGCTGAAGCTCGAAGGCGTGGGGACGGCCTGCCGTCAGCTCGATCGCCGGCTTTTGCGCGTCTTCCCGCCAGGGACTTCTGAGGGAGTACTTCTGCGCGGCACCGGGCGGCAGCTCGAACGTTTTTCCGATGTCCAGAGTGATCCCCTTCGCCTGCTCGTCCGGGTTGCGCAGCGTCAGGATGCCTTTGCGCGGCGACCACGACGCCCATCCATATACCTCATCCTTGGACGGATCTCCGCCTACCCAGTGCGTGTCCGCAAGCACGTCCGAATTGGCCCGCGACCATTTTGCCGAATCCGCCAGAACGTCCCACGTCTCCGGTGTCATCATACTCGGCGTCACGTAGAGTTCCTGGCAATTCGTTCCGGTGCCGAAAAACGAGCGGATGTCATCGATGATATCCTTGGTATCGAGTCCCACCACCCGCTGCCTCCCGACTCCCGTGCTATTGAGGTTGATCTCAATGCCGTGGAGCATGTACCCACTGAGCGGGTACAGCGGGCCCCGCTCCAGCCCGTTATGGAAGGTCTCGTTATCCCGGAACGTGATCCACTTCTGACGCGATGAGCCTTTGCCATAGGTGCCGACATCCAAACCCTGGCGCCAGATGGAGTCGACCCAGTGCAGCCAGAAAGGCGACGGCCAGGTGCCTGTGGTCGCATTGATAAACACGTCGGGATTGAGCGTTCTCAACTCTGAAATCACTTCCAGCAGCGCCTCCACTTCGCTCACGAATGGTCCGGCGCCGGAGACGTTGTTGCCGGCGCCGAACCCATCGAGCTTAAAGTAGCTCACACCATACCGGCGCACCATGTTGATGCAGGCCGTGCGGAATCGACTGAAGTACCGCGGCCCGGCTAAGGACAAGCCGTAAGGACGGTCAGCGGCTCCCCATAACCCGAGTCCGAAATAGGTTTCGAATCTGTGACCCGGCCCGGATATGATACGTCCGCTGCCGCCCGTTCGGCCCCAGGGAGTGAACCAGACGCCAAGCTTGGCCCCGTACTTCTCGGCTGCCAGTCGCGGCCCTTCGAACCCTTTGCTGAACCCTTCATGAAACTGCCAGACTTTGCTGTCGTCATTCCACAGGTAATCGTGGACGAAACCGTCCATCACGACGCCGCGGGCGCGGACGAACTCCCGCCCCCAGTCCTCGATGACCTCCTGCCACCACTTGTCCTGCGCCAGGCGAAACTTCGCAAGCTCGGCTCGGTCCTGCTTGGCGAGCGTCGAATAGATGTGACCCGCATCCTCGCCGACGTTGTTGTGGAGGAACGGATGGTAGGGGCGCGCCCGTTCCCGTTCCAGGTAATAGAGGAATCCGCGGCGCAGCTGGCCCTTTGGAACGACCCCCAGCACAGCGCTGTAGGTCAGGTCACGCCCCGGCCGCAACGGCCCCGTGGTGGGATAGCTGCAGCGGATCCTGCGCGTCGCGCCGGCCGTTCCCTCCGAGTCCGTCACTTCGCTTTTCGACATCGGGTGCTCGAAGCCGACAAACCAGTCGCCCGCCACCACAGGCGAGCCGTCCACCTGGCCGCACACCTCCGCCTGCGCCGCCGGGAGGTCGATCAGAATGACCTCCTGCAACTCCACCCACTCCCCATCGGTCCGCAGCACCAGCGTCTGACGCACGTAATTCGCCCCGTCGCGCAGGCTCGCCCGCCACTCCGCCTCGATATTCCCATCCCGCGACGCCAGGCGCACGACCAACTCCTTTCCGGGATATCGCCGCGACTGCGGCCCGGGCGCGAGACTGACCGGGGCCTCTCTCAAAAGGGGCCGCCCCACCAAGTCCATCTCGGACCCCTTGATCGTCAGCGCCGTGGGCGAGGGAGACTCGTAGAACACGAGTTGAAAACACTCGCTCCCGTCGACCGCCCATGTCTCTCCGGTTAGCTTGTTCTTCGCCTCGGCGAAGTGCAGGCCGCCCGAGACATCCCAGCGTACGGCCAAGATGTCGTTCTCGAGGAGGAGATTGCTCCCCTCCGCTTTCGCCATGGCCATCCCAGGCTGCGGCCCGGGGAACTCAATGCCTGCAAAAACCGGTGCTGCCGTTCCGGCCGCGCTCACCAGCCCACAGAGCCACATCGTCTCGAAGGCCAACCTGAACTTTGACATTCTGACTCCTCCGTTTTCTGTCTACCAAGGTCTTGACCAGCCCGAGAGATGGTACCTGAAACCATGCGAGGGAAGCAAAGACGGACGTTAAGAGGACGAGCGGTGCGAGAAGAACAAAGACAGGCTCCCCTGGCAGTTCTACCTTGACGATAGGGCGGACGGGTCCATTCGTTGCTTGCTTCATCCGCTGTTCTTCAGAGCAAGTGCAGACAGCCGGTGAAAATCATCGGCAAACGGACTCTCCACTTCCAGCGAGGCGTCGCACTTGGGCAAGGGATCGCCGGTCGGCTCGCCCGTGGCCGAAAACAGCTGCCTGGCGGCGTCGGCGAGGAGCACGAGCTCTGCGAGCCTTTCACGCTAATGCCGAAGAACGCGCCGGTTCGATTTCCGTGCGAAACGGACGCGTGTACGGTCAAGAATCAAGCGGATACGCGTTCGCCCGTAATTTACAATATGCTAAAGCGGACGCTTCTTGAAAAAGAACTTGTTATGTCAACGTGCCTTCAAGCGTCTCGCACGGGGAAGTGGACGGTGTACCTGTCGTCGCTGATCTGGTACAGCGGCACGAAGCGCATACCGCGCTCCTGATCATGCGTGCGATAGGTTCCATAATTCCAGCGGCCGTGCTCGAACTCGCTGTCAGGGATGAGCATCGTCTCCGGGTTCTCCTTGTCGCCGTGGAGCGTCCTTTCTTCGTCACACAGGCCAGCGAGGACGACAGGCCCGTCCATGAAGGCCATGGTGTCGGGTTTATCCGGCAAGGGGCAGGTCGTCAGACGCTTTGGCAGGTCCACGCGCACGGTGTCCTCTTTCCAGGTTCGCCGGATCGCGGCGAAAGAGGTAGGCTCGGCGTCAATCTCTTGCGGCTCATTGTTCACGGAAATGACGGCCCTGTCACTCAGCCACCACGGCAGCCGGACCTTGAGGGTGAACTCAACGGGCCGATCGCACGCAACGGTGAGCTTGAAGGAGAGGGCCTTGGGTCTTTGAGCTTCTTCCGTTTGAGGCTGATCCTCGAGCTTGACCCTGACTTCGGCGCCTGAGCATTGCCAAGTGAGTTCGCTTGGGATGTACTGGCAGAGCGCGATGCCGTTGTCGCATTCGTAAAACACGGCGCTGTTGTGGATGGCGTGCGCCTGGACGAGCGTGCCATGGCAGCACCAGAAGTGGTCTGTGGGCGTGCCCCATCCACCCCGGCCTTCCCCCTTGGTGGACCCGGGGCCGAGCCCAAGAAAATACGCGACCATGCCGGTCTGCGAGTGCTGCTGTGCGAGGATGCCGTTGTAGAGATTGCGTTCCCAGTAGTCCGCGTACGCAGGATCGCCGGTCCACCTCAGGAGGTAGTCGGCCAGTCGCATCATGTTGTATACCGTGCAGTGTTCTTGGTTGCGGGAGCCCAGGCGCGCGGACAATTCGAAAGGCGCGGCCCAGAACTCGCCCAGCGTCTGACCGCCGGTGCAGAAATAGCCGCGCTCGGTCACGGCCGATCGCCAGTAGGCCTCGACGATCTCTCGCCAGCGCTTCTCGCCGGTGACCTCCCACGCGCGGGCGGCGCCGTGGATCTCCGGGATGGTTGTGTTAGCGTGCATGTTGGTGAGCACGTCTTCGCCGGCGAGCAGGCGCTCGAACAAGCGCGGGCGGTCGTAACGGCGAAGGAGGTCAAGGTGCTCCTCTTTGCCCGTGATGGCGTACAGGTCGGCCCAGGCCTCGAGCATCCCTCCTGTCTCCACGTCCAGGATATCGTCCATCTGTTCGCGTGAAAACTGTCCTGTCCAGCGGTGAAACCACCTGGCCGAGTTGTTCAAGATCTCCAGGGCCTGTCCATTGCCGGCAAGCGTGTGCATCTCGATGAGCCCCATGTGCGTCTTGTGAAGGACGTATTGAGGCACCCACACCAGCCGGCCGCGGGCGAGTCTGTGGAAGTACTTCTCCGGGATGGGGCCGACCCACTCGCCCCCGTTCTCCTGCTGGCAGCGGGCCAGCTCCGAAACGATGCCGTCGGCTTTCGCCTTGACCTCAGTGTCACCGGTAGCCGCATAAATCCTGGCCGCCGCGGAAAGCCAGTGCCCGAGGAAGTGGCCGCGAATCTGGCTCGTTGGCGATTCCCAGCCCCAGTGAAAGTCTGTGGGTTTTAGATTCAGCTCTATCCAGTTATGTATCTGTCGGAGACCGGCCTCCCAATAGAAGTTCTGCAGGAGGTTCTCCGACTTCAGGCTCATTACATAGGCGCGATTGAGTTCGAAGCGCCTGGTGAATAGGCTGGGCAGCAGTTGCACGAGACCGAGCGGAAACGGCCTCAAGCGTGGTTCGAACATAGTCTGTTCCTTACAGCGGAGCCACACTTCTTCAACGGCCTGCTAATGTTATGTCCCGCAACTAACTATGCGAAGTCCACAGGCACTAGTCATTCTGAGCGAAGCGAAGAATCTTTTGCGGGACAATCGGTTAGCGCAAGAAAAGATCCTTCGCAGAGCCTGTCCTGAGCGAAGTCGAAGGGCTCAGGATGACCCCGAGACTTAGTGAACCTATTTCCGGGACGCGACACTAAGCGACCAAGACGCTGGTGTTCAGTCGCCGTCTGTTGGCCGCAGCCAGACGTAAACCCACTCCTCCGAGCCGAGGGATACGGACAGCTTGCCGTCCGCACTCATGGCGAATGGCTCGTTGGTCAGCACATTAAACACGTTAAGCTTCCGACCGTGCAGGCCGAGCTTGTCCAGGTTGAACTGCGCAGTCACGGTCTGCGCGTCGGGACGCAGGTTCGAGATGAAGGCCCAGACGCCGTTCTTGGGGTGTTTCAGCAGCAGCGCATAGCACTTCTCAGGCGACACGCGCACATAGTCCTGATTGTTCCAGTAGAACAGTTTCTCGGCCTCTTTTGCGCCGAACTGGTCGCGGAGCTTCCAGAGTTTGGTCATGACCTCGAAGTGGCTGGTCCCCGTTGCCGGTGACGAGGCCGATGGGCCGGCAAGCGGGGTGGAGGGCCGTTGCACGACATCGTGCAGCAGCGAAGTCGCCGATATTTTCATGGGGGAGCCAAGGCGATGCGACAGGACTTCGAAAGGTGTGCCGAACTGGTAGCCCATGAATTCGGTTCGGAAGTGGTCCAGCGACAACTGCCCTGCCACGTATCCGCCCGGCGCTCCCGTTTTCCTCAGATGCCACCACTGCTCCCCAGTCCAGACAACATCGCCATACACCGTTGCCGCGTGATCGGGGCCAAAGGAAGCATGGTGGTCCACGACGCCGTCGGGCCTTCTCTGCTTGACCACGGTGTAGATGCGCTTTATGAACTCCCGAACGGCAAAGGCCGGGTAGGTGGGCCGGATCGAGCCGTCCTTGGCGCGGTAGCCGCACCCGTGCGCCACGTTCTTGCAAGGCCGGATCCCAACCGGGCCGTCCGTGTAGATGCCGTCGTCGCCGTACTCATCCATACGCCGAGCCAGGTTGTGAATGAAGGCATCCTGAAACGCCTTGCTCTGCTGGCAGATAAGGAGGGTTGTCTGGGAGTCGGCGCCGTACTTGATGGAGACCGGCCCGGGGCGCACGTGTCCGGGCGGATTGATGCTTTCCGTATATGTGTGCAGCGGACGCTTCGCCATATGGTAACCGTGAATGTCAAACTCCGGAGCCACGACGGGGAAGCCGATGTAGAGCAGATAGTTATATAGCCTCAGGCCGCGAGCGTGCGTTTCATCGATCAAACGGCGCAGCGCCCTTGAAAAGCGCGGATGAACCGGCATCGGATAGCACCAGAGGTCGCATGTGATCGTGAACAGGTGCCGGACGCCGACCTCGGCGTAATAGTCGAGGGTCGGCTTGCCGTCGGTCTTGAAGTCCGGGAGGTCGAGGTCTCCCCCGTATGGCTCGCTGCGCGCGATCCGCAGGTCCCAGGCGTCCCGGAGCATGGGCTTGACGGGCGTGGCCAGCAGTGCGAACCTGTAATGGAGCTTCTCGCCAGCCGCCAGCCGCGTCGGCACATTGACTAGGTTCGCTCGGAAGGTGGTGGTCTCGCCTCGTGGAAGGATCTCAATGGCTTTCTGCGGATCCGCATAGTGCCAGTGCTCGTCCGACTCCGTCTGCCAGATCAGCCCGCGTTCCTCGTCGCCCAGCCAGATGTTCGGGCTGAACCGGAACGCCAGGTCGTCGCCGCGAACCGCGCCGCTGTACCACTGCTTCATCGGAATCTCGGGGTTACGCGGAAGAACTTTGTCGCCGTAGCAGAGCGTCGTGTGGCGCGTCCGCAAGGGAATCTCCAGCGTGAGCTCATCCACGGCCAGGTCGCGCCGAGCCTGGATCTCGCAGTCGAAGATCATATAGCCGTCGTATTCGATCTTCGCCTCTACCCGGAGCAATAGAGGGTCACTCTCGCAAATCTGTTCAAACGATACGGCGGTCTTGGAGGTCTCCTTCAGATTGACGCGGCCCTCCTTCCAGGCGATGGCTTTGCCGTCCACACGCCCACCCAAGGTGATCGGGGAGGCCAGAATCTCTTTTCCCCGTGTCTCGATCTGCTGGGGGAACGGCGTCGGGCCAAAGACATACCGCCGACCCCAGACACGGACCTCGACCGTTCCGTCCGGCTTCGTTTCCGCTTGCACCGGCGTCCACGGCGGCAGAACTTCGTCCGAATAGCCCTCTTTGGTATGGACCCATTCCGGCTTTTTGAGGAACGCATGACGATAGACGGTTTTGACGAGGTTGCCATCGGGACCCAGAATACGGGCCACGCCATCCAGCGATTTTCCTTCCAGACCCGATAGCGGGAATTTCACTGTGGCCACAAAACGGCCCGATCCTTCGAAGGCCTCGGCTAGGGCTGCCTTTTGCGGAACGACCACCGCGGTGTAATCTCCCTTCAGCAGCGTCATCTCCGCCGTATGGCCGGTATAATCCGTCCCCTTGCACGACAGGCGCAGCGCCGCGGTCTCCTCGTACCAGTCCACCTCCACGGCCAACTCCTCGTCGCGTCCGGGCGGGACCTCTTCACCTCTCGCATGCGCCGCGACCTCGGCCGCAGTCAGGGCACGGCGATAGAATCGAAATTCGTCGAGGTCCATGGGGCAGTACCCGGCCGGCGTTCCGCCGATGTATTTATGCGTGTTTCCGATCTTCTGGATCCCCGGCATCGGCATATACATGTCCTGGACCAACTCGCCGTTGTGATAGAACCGGCCGCGGGGATACTCGATCACCACCGCGATGTGCGACCACGTATCGCTCAGGATCTTGCGCGTCACGGGGAGGAGCATGACCTCGGCCGGGGGGCTGTGGGTGTAGTCGTAGTAGAGAAAATCCAGTGAGTACCAGTTGTAGAACCCGAAGCGGAAGCTGCGGAGCGGATGTTCTCCGAAGACGTAGGCGGAATTGGTCTTCACCGGGCCATTGAGCCGCGCCCACATCTCGAAGCTCATATCGCCGCCGACATGCAGGGAATCCGTATCGCCGCAGTCGAGGTAGGCCGACTCGCCGTCGAACCGCAGAACGCCCCGCCTGCCGTCGAATTCCTCCAAGTATTGCGCCTTGACGATCTTTCCCTCATTGCCATAGGCGCTCTGATCGTTCGCCGTGTCGCCGGTGTCCTCGTCGAAGGTATAATGGAGCACAAGCGAAGGATCCGCCGGCAGTTTCTCACCATAGCCCTCGGGACTGACTATTACGCAAAGAAGCAGTCCAGCCAACACAAGCCCCCAAGGGCTCAGACGCATGTGCATCGACATGTGCGTTCCCTTTCTAATACAAGAAGCGGAGATTTCCTACGTGCCGCCGGTGATCGGTTTGAGCCTGAACATGGTCACATGGTGAGCGGGCAGCGAGCCTTCAAGCGGAACGACGCCCTGCGCTTTGCTGAGCACCTGCCTGGACGCGCCATCGGGGGCGAAGGCGTCCACATCCATGACCGTGTCCGCGGGCATTCCGTAACGAGCCGGATCCAGCTCGGCGCGAAAATCCAGGTCCTTACTGCCGGCGTTGACAATGAAGATGCCTAGCTGCCCGCCCTCGGAACGGAACACGCCGGTCATCAGCGCCGGCAGCTCAATCACACTCCCTTTGTAGGTGTACCCGCCAGCGATCTTATAGGACACCATGGGCATGGGTGACGGGTCGTGGAATTCCAGAGGCCGCATGAGCTGCCCATACGCCAGGAATTCCTTGGTCGCCTCCTGCCTGTAATAGCCCACCAAGCGGCCCAGAAAATCCAGCATCTCTTTGTGCTCGGGCTTCTGGAAGGAGAGGCTTCTGTCTCTCGGCCTCAGGCGGAACCGTCCCATTTGCGCCCCCTCGACAAACAGCGAAGCGCAGTCCATGAAGAAGGCGTCCCCGGGGCCGATGACAATCTCCATTCCATACCTGGGGATGTAGTCATTGTAGACCGCGGCAAATATGGGAGCTGTGTTCTCGGGCCGCATCGTGCGCTGGTATAGGATGCCGTCTATGACGTCGATCAGGTTCTCTGTGCTATTCTCTCCCGTGGTGATGACCTCGGGGTCTTTGGCCTTGACGGCGTCTCTGATGACCTGCGCCAGCCCGTGCATGCCGATCGTCATCGAACTTCCCCCCGCAGCCGAGTGGCCGTGCGGCGTCCAGTAGCAGGGCTTGCTTCGGCCGTGCATCACGTCAAGGTAGAAACCGCCCACGTTCTCGCGCTCCAGCAACAGGGCGCATTCCTCTTTCAGTCTATTTCTCCACCACTGGGACCACGTACAGGGCACCCAGACATACTCGCTCGGCCATGTATACATGGCGCCGTAGAGGTCTCGAAGGATGTGGGGTTTGGCCTTGGCCGCGTACGGCGAATTCTCGCTCGGCCCCTGGTCGAAGAGCTGGAGAGCCACGTATGGGCATACCATGCCTCCCTCTTGCCGCAAGCTCTTACAGCCGGCCGAGAAGCCGGCCAGGGCCCCGATCTTCGGGTAGTTGCCGTCATGGGCGTTCAGGGCCTGCAGCCCGGCCCACCTTCCCTGGTTCTTCACCCGGTACGGATTGAACGGCACGTCGTACGAAGTGAGGTCGCGAGTGTAGTCCTTCCATCCGTAGTAGTTGGCCGGCAGCCGCATGCCTGTCCATTTCAGGAATTCGCGGAAGTGGTCCGCGGCGATGGGGATGTTCTCTTCCTCTGAGAGCGTGCCCTCAGCGGAATCGTCAAGAAAGGTGTAAAAGAACAGCGGCGCCTCCTTGTACCACTTGGGGATATCCCGGCGGGTGGAGAGCGGCCCCTTTCGGCACCAGGTCTGTTTCAACGCCCATTCGCGGTAGATCCGACAGGCATCGAACCAGTCCCCTTGGAAAGGCCCGACCACACAGTCGTACGGGAGCGAGAAGTCTTCCTCGGAGAAGGTGATGTTGGGCGGGAAGTGGCCGGGACGCCACGATATCTCGGCGGCACTGTTCAGTATCTGGAAATTCATCATGTTGGGGACTGAATCGCGGGTTCCCAAGTAGATCCCTTTGCCGCTCTGCTTGTTGTAGAGGGCCTGGAACTGCATGTTGAAGGTCGTCGGATAAATCGCTCCGTTGGTATGGAAGGCTTCGCCGAAGCCGGCAGGCTGGTTGAAAGGGTCCTCGATCGCGCATCCTCGCCAAACGGGAAGAACAAGAACGTCGTCTTCCGCTTTCCCGATCGGCGCCAGTCTCAGGATCGGAAAACGCACGCGCTCGATCCCGTACTTTCGGCTGCGGTTGCGTACGGCGATGCGCCAGTACGAGAGGGGGTCGCCTGCTCGCAAGGTCACCGTGACCTCCACGTCCATGACCCCCTTGTCCTCGCGAACGTCGATCTCTTTCCACTCCAGGTGCAGCACCGATTCCGTTTCGGTTCCTTCCCGTCGCCAGGACACGGACTTGCCGGCATTCGACCCGATGCCGAAGGCGTCCCCTGCCATGTCCTTCATTATCCGCCTGAGCCCTGGCTTGGTCACGCCCCTTTCGTCCTTGCCAACGTGTTTGGGGTCGAGAGTCATGACGATTTCGAACAGGTCGCCGACGGCTACTCCCCGTGTCAGAAAGTCCTGGTCGTCTGCGATGCCGTAGAGCCGGCTGATCTGAAAGCCGCGAGGAAATCGCTGGAACTTGAGGCCGACCTGCCGGTTGGCGAGGAGGATGCTATTGCCCCGTTCCTCCAGATCGATCACCTTCGGGTGGGTCTCAAAGAAACGCGTTGACGCCTCCATTGCCGCGTCATCCATCGCCAATACTTGGACCCCGTATTCGGCTCCTTCTTGCGTCATGTTTTCGGCCACCTCCTTCTCTGTCAGGGCGCGGTTGTACACGCGCACGTTGTCAAGCATCCCCTTGAACTGGGGGAGGTCGGTCCGAGCCGGGCCGCTGAGGAGTCGCCCGTTTGTCTCATATCCCCTGACCGCTGATTCGCGGCTCGCAGCCAGCCGCCCGTTGATCCACAGGCTCATCGTCTGTCCGTCGAAGGTCGCGGCCACGTGATTCCATTGGCCCGGCTTCGGTGTCCCGTTCAGGTAGTTCGTCGGGGGTCCGTGCCCAATGTACCAGTAGATCTGGTCGCTGTAGTGGGTCAGCAGATAGGTCGCCATCGATTCCCCAAGGAGGCCCGCTTCGCCTCGGCCCTTGGCCATCGGCTTGATCCATGCCTCCAGGCTCACCGGGCCGGTGATACCGAGGGGTCGGCTCGCACTGAAGTCAACGCGGTCGCCCGGGCCATCCAGGCTGAGGGCGAAGCCATCGGCCTGTTTTACCCATGTGGCGCCATGGACCTTTGCATCGTGTCCTTGGCCGCTGGAATCATGAGCGACATCCCCTTGGCCCTCGTCGAAGTTCCACTCGGCCAGCAGGCCCTCCGGAACCGCGGCCCACGCGGCCGTTGACATCACACAGAGGCACACGACTGCGAACGGCAGCTTGAACCCGGACATGTTGACTTGTCCCTTCATTTGAGTTGCCGAACGAGGACATCGGACTAACTCGATTCCCAATAGCACTAAACTCCAGAGGCGTCGCCGGCCTTCCGTTTCACGCAAGACCCGTCGCATTTCGGTCCGGCGAATCTTATCCTGACGCCCAATCGAAGCCCTAACTTGTCAGTCTCAAGCATGCCGGTTCAAGGGCGAAAGCGCCGCCCTTCATCCATCATGGC
>SDBU01008326.1_pt1 | contig 11808 bp, 9 predicted proteins | sample 2277071 | NCBI WGS metagenome assembly SDBU01 (sample SAMN10397929, study PRJNA504765) | marine sediment metagenome | isolation source: marine sediment core GS08_GC12, 126 cmbsf | place: Arctic Ocean: Gakkel Ridge, Loki's castle | collected 2008
CTTATCAGCGTGGTCGGCTCGTGTCCGCAGTTGCAATAAGTTAAAGTTTTGTCCTCGACATTAATAATTGCGTAAAACAGCGAAATGAACTCTCCGTCCCTGCAATCGGCGCACGCCGTTTTGTTAAGCTTATTGATAATTTCATGGATAGCTTCGGGGGTGCATCCTGTTTCGGCGTAGGCCCGCACCGCACCGCGAAACATACTCATCATAATCGCAGCGGGAATCCCCTTGCCTATCACATCGGCAATCGCAACTGCGATTCGGTCTTGGCCTATCTGAATAAAGTCATAAAGGTCGCCGCCGACGTCGAAACACGGAATATAAGTAGCTGCGATATCCAGATTCGGTATCTGCGGTGCCTTTTCCGGAATCATTCTTCGCTGAATGACACCAGCTAATCGAATTTGCTCAGCTATGCGTGCACCTTCAATCGCTTCAGCATAGAGCCTGGCATTGGTTATCGCGACTGCACACTGTGAGGCGACCGCACGGGCAAGGCCTATAGCGTCCTCGTCGAAACGTTTCGGCGTGGGACTGTAAAGGCGAAGTACACCGATAGGTTTACCCCGAAACTGCATTGCGACAGTGAGCTGGCTAATGAGTCCCTCTTTTATAATTGCTTCTTTATATCTGACCCGACCGTCAACCCGCATATCATCCAGCACCATCGCCTCGCCTGCGAAAGCAGCTTTAATCACAGGGTCATTTTTCGAAACCACTCCCTTATTGCGGTACTGCTCACTGAGCCCATAGGTGCTTCGCATCTTCAAATCGCCTGCCTCTTCGTCGAGCAGTCGAATTGAGCAGGCCTTGACGTCGGTAATCTTGACCGCCGCTTCAGCCAGCTTATCAAGCACCTCCTGAAGCGAGGACTTACCGGCTGCAAGCGTGCTGAGCTGATAAATCTGCTCGTCTCGTTCAATCTGTTTCTTTGTCTTTTTTGCCATAATAATCAACCGCCGTTATAAGCTGAACAGATTATACTTGACTTTAGTCGCTGGGTGAACCCTAATTTATTTCGCCGTTGTGAGCTTGCAATAAAAACCGTTATGGATTATCATAAACAATGGAATGGCCGAGACAGCCAAACATATAGTTTTTACTGGCAGTGTTCAGGGCGTGGGTTTTCGCTTCACCGCTTTTCGCGTAGCCAATCGTTATCAGCTAACCGGCTGGGTCTGTAACTGCACCGGCGGCGGTGTTGAGATGGTTGCTCAGGGTCGGCCTGATAAGATAGACGATTGCATCCGGGACATACAGGAATCGTTTGCCGGGTATATAAGAGAAACTAAAATCGAGGAAGTGCCGCCGGACCCGAAGTACAAAGACTTCAAAATCACTTTTTAATCGCCCCCCATTGGATGAGATTTTGCAATGCCGCCGGGAAAAATTCTCGTTATCGAGTTAAATAATAAGCCTGAGTTCCAGAGACTTCTGGAGGGCAAGCCGCGAACGTGTGGGATGCGCTCGGGCAGGGTCTACTTACAGCCGGGCGAAAGCTGCGGCCGACACAGCACAAACGACAGAGAAGAAATGCTCCTCTTGCTCTCAGGCAAAGGATTAGCACTAATCGGTGAAGAAGAAGATTCTTTCGAAATCGGCGGCGGTAAGGTTGCATATATACCGCCGAGGACGATTCACAACATAAAAAACACAGGAACTGAGCCGCTTGTTTACATCTATTGTGTGAGCCCTGTGGTCGATATATGAGGAGAATGCGCCGGGAGATAGTGCAGCGCATGCCTGTGTTGGGCCTGCATTCCCAATTCGGTGCAATAAAAAAGTTGACATCTGGCGGGCCGGCTGCTAATTTGAGAGGCCAAAGGACGTTCGGCTGTTCGCTCATTTTCAAATAAAGACATGCTTTTTGGGAGATAAAAAATGCGATTCTTTAATAACTGTTTAATGGTTTTTGCTGTCATTTCTTTCACAGCGTTGGTTTGCTCTGCCTTTGGCGTTGTCACTTTGTCAGATGATGCCAGTGAGTCAGCCGAGCTGGCCTTTCCTTACGTTGCGCAGGTTACCGGCAACGACGTGTATGTGCGTTGCGGTCCTGGTACGAACTATTACCCGTGCGGCAAGGTAAACAAGACCAATAGGGTGACAGTTGTGGCGACTAAGTTTAGCTGGTCGCATATTGTTCCGCCGCCAGGTAGTTTTTCCTGGATTTCAAAGCAGTATGTAACCGTTGACCGGGATAACCGGGCTGTAGGAACGGTTGCCGGTGATAGTGTTCGTGTTTATGCCGGCAGCGAGTACAGAGAGCCAATCCACTGTGATACTGTGCAATTACATCTCAATAAAGGCGACAAGGTTAAATTGACCGGCGTTGAGCAGGCAGACTATTACAAAATTACTCCGCCGGCGGACGCTTATCTATGGATACTTACCGAGTATACTCAGCCACTGGGACCAGTTGAGGCCTATGCGACAGCTGTTGAGCCCCCGCGCGAGCCCGAGGTTGAAACAGCCCCGGTGGTGGTCCGGACCGACGTCCGCGTCGAGTCGGAAGAGCTAAAAGAATATTACGCTTTGCAACGGCAAATCGAGGCCGAGCGGGCCAAGCCAATCGCCGAGCAGGATTATACAAACATAAGCAGGGCACTTTCAGCGATTGCTGATGACAAAGAGACGGGCAAGGCCGCTCGCTATGCTCAATTCACGCTCAAGCAGATAGAGCGGTACGAATTGGCTTTTGAGGTGGAAAAAGCGGTTCGCCTGCAGGATGCGCACCTGCAGCAGGTTAAAGAACGCATAGACAAGGCCCGGGCTACGAAGCTGGCAGAGGTGCCGGACCTCGGCAGATATACTGCCGTAGGCCTGTTTCGAACTTCAAGTATTTACGATCCACAACTGCTGCGACAGACGTACTATCGCGTCGTCGACAGTTTCGGTAACACTGTCTGCTACGCTGTTGCCGAAGGCCCGGCGGCACAAATGGATTTAAGTAAGCTCCAGGGCAGGCAGGTCGGCCTTGTAGGCACAATTCAGCCGCATCAGCAGACCGGTGATGCGATGGTCAAATTTACCGAAATTGTCGAGCTAAGCCGTTAATAAGCAAAGATTAATTTTTCGGTCCACTGGCTACCTTTCCTTAATGGTGAGCTTGCCTGCCTTGAGCAAAGTCGAAGGGTCGAAGTGTCGAATCCATAAAATCGCCCAAAATACAGCGATACGCCGATATAATCCCAGATTAAGCCCTCGCAGTCAATCGAATTCACACCTTTTGCTTCTCTGGCTTTGGTTTACCTATCGTGTCATCAGAAATCTGGTTGATAATATCCGGTTTCAGTGGTATTATCTGGGCGAACTTGTATCTGCAGAATACCGGGGAATAACAAAATGACGGAGAGCTTGTATGGCAAACGGTAAAAGCGATATAACGCTTATTTCGATTCTCAAGGATTCAAACTACGATCTTTCCCTTTTTGCTGAGAAGGACGTTAAAACTCTTGAGTCGAAGATAAAGCTGGTGAAGAATAAACCGCACATCGACTGCGTAATTCGGGAAAAGGAGGTTCAGCTAAAGCCTGAAGAAGTCGTCCGTCAGCTTTATACTTTAAAGCTCATCAGCGAATACGGCTACCCCAAAAAGCGGATTCGTTTTGAACATCCCGTTCAGTTTGGCAGAGAGACAAAATCCGCCGATATCGTTGTTTTCGATAAGGACAGGCCCACCGTCGAATACATCATCGTCGAAGTCAAAAAACCCAAGCTCAAAGATGGCAAAGAACAGCTAAGGTCTTACTGCAACGCAACTGGTGCCCCTATTGGGGTATGGACAAACGGAAAGCAAATTTCTCACTATAACCGTAAAGACCCGAATTTCTTTAACGATATTACCGACATCCCCAAAGCCGACCAGACCCTTGAAGATATTCTTAAAGAGCGGTTCACTTGGCGAGATCTTATCATCAAGGACAAAATCCCGAACGAAGGTAAATCACTTAAGTCGATTATCACGGAAATGGAAGATGAAGTCCTTGCTAACGCTGGTGTGGACGTCTTTGAGGAAGTTTTTAAGCTTATTTTTACAAAGCTGAATGATGAAATGAAAAGCCGTAAGGATAAAGGGATTCTTGATTCTATTATTGAGGCGAATCTGAGCAAGAAAGAATATAGCAACTATGAAACACTTAAAAAATTTCTTACTGTGAATGATGAAGTATTGAAGTATCAGAAGCACTTTAGAGTCCTTGAGTTTAGAAATACCGGTCAGTCTGAAAGCGAGCTAAAAAATAAGATTCAAAAACTTTTTGACGAAGCGAAAAAGGAATGGCCCGGTGTATTTTCCGATGAAAGCAAAATCGATCTGTCCCCTTCTCATCTTTCTATCTGCGTCTCGAGTCTTCAGGATGTGAAACTATTTAATTCCAACTTACAGGTCATCGATGAAGCCTTCGAATATCTTGTAAGCAAATCTTCTAAGGGTGAGAAGGGACAGTATTTCACGCCTCGACATGTCATTGATATGTGTGTTAAGATGCTTAATCCCCAAAAGGGTGAATATATGATCGACACTGCTTCCGGTTCCTGCGGATTTCCTGTCCATACGATTTTCTATATCACAGGTCATCTTTTTGAAAATGCTGATATTTCAAAAGAGGAAAAAGCGGATGTCCTCAAGGTCTTCGGCATCGATTTTGACGAAAAGGTCGTTCGCGTGGCCCGCACATTAAATCTCATCGCCGGTGACGGCGAGTCAAATGTTCTTCACCTCAATACGCTCGATTATGACCGTTGGAACGAGACCATCAACAATCCTGATTGGCGGGACACATACGGCAGTGGTTTTAAGCGTCTTAAAGAACTAATAAAAGAATCGAATTCTTACAAAGAATTTGGTTTTGATATCCTGATGGCCAATCCTCCTTTTGCTGGCGACATCAAGGAATCCCGCATCATTCATAAATACGAGCTTGGTTACAACCAGAAGAAAAAACCCAAATCAAAGGTCGGTCGTGATATCCTATTTATTGAAAGAAACTTACAATTCCTTAAGTCTGGCGGCAGAATGGCAATCGTCCTGCCCCAAGGTCGGTTAAATAACACCTCTGATAAGGACATCCGCGAATTCATCGCAGATAAGGCCCGCATCATTGCGGTTGTCAGCCTCCACAACAATACCTTTAAACCTCACTCCGGCACAAAAACAAGCGTCTTATTCCTCCAGAAATGGAACGACAAACTCTGCCCGAAAAAAGACGATTATCCCATCTTCTTTGCCGTCTCAGAGAAACCCGGTAAGGATAATTCCGGCGATTATGTTTATGTCAAAAACGGCGACGGCAAGCACAAATTGGACAAGTACGGCCATTTCATCGTTGACCATAACCTTCATAACCACAACGGCGAATTACCCGATGGCATCGCCGAGGCGTTTACTGATTGGGCAAAAAAGGAAAAATTGAGTTTCTGGAAATAGTATATGCCGCATTCAATAATAAAATTTTCAAAGACAAAAATTCACCCTGATTTCAGGATTGATGCAGAATATTTTGAACCTCAGTATTTAGATTTAGAGAATTATCTTAGTCAGAGAAGAACAGATCCATTGGTTGATTATGCCGATTTTATAAAAAAAGGTATATTTGATATTTCTCCAGAGAATTATACCCTTGATGGAGGCATCCCTTTTTTAAGATCCGGCGATTTAAAAGATGAGTTAATCCAGAAAGACGATATAATTTATATTTCAGAGCAATCGCACCAAACAGAAAGAAAGACTGAGTTAAATAAAAACGATTTGCTTCTTTCAAAAGTTGGAACAATAGGTGATGTAGCTTTGAATTTATGTTTTGAGAAAATAAACTTTAGTCAAAATGTTATAGGAGTAAAGATAAAAAAGAAATTTAAGGTGATCAGTGGCTTTCTTTTATCATATCTAAACTCGAAATACGGTAGAAAGCAAATTGATAGAGTACTTTCTGGACAAGTTCAGCAAAAACTAACATTAGAAGACATAAAAAGTCTAAGAGTTGTTTTATTATCGGATAATTTTCAAAATAAAATAAGCAATCTGGTTTTTGCTTCGTTCCGGGCTAGCCAAAGCTCAAAGGATTATTACAAACAAGTGGAACACATTTTTCTTTCCGATCTTGGACTTTTGAATTGGAAGCCTAAACACCAACTTTCGTTCATCAAAAATTTCTCCGATACACAGACCGCCGATCGTATCAACGCCGAATACTTCCAGCCAATGTATGATGAGATAATTGAGAAATTCAAAAAACACTCTCAATGTGAAATTCTACGAGATATAACGAAATTGATAGGACACCCATCGAACCCCCCTTATGCAGACGAAGACTCAAAAAAGAAAACTTTTATTATCACGCAAAAACACTTGGGCAGTTATTTCCCCAGCGACAATTTTTGGGAAGATGCCGAAGCTCTTTATACATCCGATGAATTCATTAAGAAAAACAAACAATATATATTGCAGACCAACGATATTATTCTTTATTCTGTGGGTGCCTATATTGGCAAGGCTAACATTTATAATTCTGATATCAATGCTACAATTGGAAGTTTCTTAACACTTATTAGACCCGACCAAGAAAAAATCAATCCGTATTACTTGCTCGTATTCTTAAATAGCGAGTTCGGAAAACATTTGACTCGCCGTTTTTCTCGAGGGATGGCCCAGCAATATGTTTATCCGTTTGACATAAGAGAATTTGTTATCCCCCTCATCTCCAAGATAGAACAAGAAGAGATCGAGAGGAAAATGCTGGATGCTTTGAATGCGAAAGCTAAGTCAAAACATCTTCTCAATATTGCCAAGCGAGCCGTCGAAATGGCAATAGAGAAAGATGAACAGACTGCAATGAAATGGATTGAAAAACAGGTTGAGGGAGTAAACTAACGTGCCAACCTTTAATGCTGAAAATGCGCAACTCTGGAAAGAGCTTTCTGACATAGACTATTTTACCCAATTCGTGAAAGCATGGCTTGCATTCAATGCATGGCTCAGAAGTGCATATCCTACCATTAAAACAGACCGAGAGTTAATTGATACGGTTAAAGAACAAAGTAATCCAGTCCGCAATAAGATTCGTAGTCTGCTTATTGATGTTGACCAAAATGGTCAAAATTTCAGAAGTATGGTTGCTGATTTACATACTCAACTTGAAAATACGCATCTCATTTCTCAAAAAGATAGCGTTGAAAGGAGAATAACTTTTTCAGAATGGCATTTAGAGAATCCTATTTCTGAGAGTAATTTTTCACATTGGGGAGCAGATTATTCAATAGTCAGATCTACGTCTGGGAATGATAAGGGAAAAATCAAAATCTCGGTTGTTAAACAAAAAGACAAATCCCCTCTTTACGAGTTTCAACAAGATAAATACAACTGGGACGAGCTAAAGGCCCACCTTCCCCCTCAAAAGCTCTCAGATACACGACGAAATAAAATAATGGAAGCTTATATTTTAATCGGTCCATTCAAAAGAATTTCATGGCTTGCCAGTCCAGGCGAAGATGCAATAGTAATAGGATCATATAAATTTAAAAATGATGTAAACGGCCTTTGTGCTGCCATCATTGAAATAGTTTATCAGATGCGGTGCTTATTATTCCATGGTGAGTTGGTTCCAAGGAAGAGTTATAATTTGGTCTACGAACCAGCATACCGGATTGTCAAAGTTTTTCTCGATGCACTACACTAATGATCGCAATCAGCGTCTAAAAAACCCCCACCGAAATCGCCATCATAAAAAAACCAAACAACCAACTCAAAACTCAACACTTAAAACTCAAAACTATCGAGCCGTCTCGGCATCGACCAAATGCGCAGGGGCCTCAAAGCAAAAAACAAATTTTTCAATATTTTTTTATCTCTTTCCACATAAGCACTTACAAATTTTGACCACCCCAAAATTGCCCGAATTTTCGACCAAATGCGCAGGTTCGCCCTAATTATAGAGGGTCGCGTTCTTTTCGAACCACCCTGTAAAAAGCAAATCATAAATTAGGAGGCTCTTATCATAGCTGCCGAAGCTCAAACTTGTGCCATAGGTATCATCACCATCCTCATCGCGCTGTACGCTATTTTTTCTATTCTCCACGCTGTACGCTGTACGCTATACGCTATAAGTAATTTATGCAAAACAAAGCCAAATTGCTGAATGCTCAAATGAACGTAACTAAAGTATTAACAAAGGATTATGAAAATGAACGCCTTTGCAGAGGCTGTAAAAACAAAGCCAAATAAACCCAATCAAACCCACTTGCACCCCAAATTTACCCCCAAAAATACCAATTTTTCTATAATTCTGGATAATTCCAGTCCCAAACCTTTGCGTGCCGGCTCAACTCCCGGCGGTGTCATAAAGGGCGGTTTGTTATATTACTAAGGCAGATTTGGGCGTTTCTTTTTAAGCGTTCGAGGCCTAAACGTTTAATTGGAGAGTCGGCAAATTTTGTATCGAAATCGGCTTGGCTCATACTCAAAAGCTGGTGCAAATCGAGCTGTGCTCTGCCGGGATAGAATTTGAAGCTGCTGTTTTGACAGGGTGGGGCTTTTTGGTAATAGGGGCAGGCGTGGACACATTTATCACAGCCAAAGAGACAGTTGCTAATCTTCCGGGCTAAATTAGCTGGTATCTCGCCTTTGTATTCAATTGTCAAATAGCTGATGCACTTATTGGTGTCAAAGTAGCCATCGGGCCTCAAGGCACCTGTCGGGCAGGCAGTGAGGCACTTGTTGCAGTTTGCGCAATTAGCTTCGATTGGCTCATCGGTAAGCAGTTTCAGACTCGTTACTATTTCTCCGAGGAGAATCTGTGGTCCGAGTTTGGGATTTATAAGCATATGATTTTTACCGATGAAGCCGAGTCCTGCGCGGGCGGCCAGTGCCCTTTCGGCAAGTGGACTTGAATCGACGCAGATTTTGAACTTAAAGCCGGCACCCGTGAGAGAGCTGATAAAGAGAGCTAATTCGTGCAACTTTTTTTTCATAAACGGATGGTAATCTTCATATCGGGCGTAGTCTGTGATGACGCCGAAAGTACTTTTAGATGAAGCCGATGGTGGATAGGGCTTAGCTGGGTGATAGTTAAGTGCCAGGCAGATGACCGATTGAGCATTTTGCCCGCCGCCCCCCCACGCTTGTCTTCGACAAGAAGACGTGGGGGAAGACGCGGGGGCTGGCAGAAGCTGGGTGGGGTCGATTCGCATTTTGAAATTTTGGTGCATAAAGTCCATGCGGCCGGCATAGCCGCAGTTGAGCCAGTCGGAAAGCAGCTCGATCTGCTGGGAATCTATCGGTGATGTGTCGGTTATACCCACAAGGTCGAAACCTAACTGTAAAGCCTTGGATTTTATCTCGTCGAGTTGGTTCATAGTCGGTGATTATAGCAGATTCAGAAGCCGGATTTTAGGAGTATGTTTTTGCGTTTCCCGCATCAGGGTTTGGCGAAAGCAGCGGCCGGCTCTACAAGCGGCAATAGCAGGCGTATTATCGGATGTAATCTTAGATATCTAATTAAGACACCGAACAGGGCTGTTTTTGCTTGAAATCGGTACCGGCTTTTTGGTAAAATAGGCAAACAGCCAGCTGGGTGGTCGAAGTATACGCAATGGTAATTCGGATGGGGTGTTGAAATGAATAAACTGGCCTTTGCAGCTATATTCCTGCTGTCGGTCACTCCGTGCCGAGCCGGGATAATCACCGTAGAACTTGAAACAAACGTCGGTGATATTTCTATCGAGCTGTTGCCGGAGGAGGCGCCGGTAACGGTAGAGAATTTCCTGGGGTATGTGGAGTCTGGTTTCTATGACGGCCTAATCTTCCACCGGGTTGTTGCTGATGTTAATAGCAGTTTCTTTATTATCCAGGGCGGCGGCTATGACCCGAATTACGAGCGGCGGGACCCGTGTGACCCAATAATTAACGAAAGCTATAACGGGCTGAGTAACCTTCGCGGCACAATTGCGATGGCCAGGACAGCCGAGCCGAACTCAGCTAACTCGCAGTTTTACATAAATCAGCAGGACAATACTGGTTTTGACCGTGATAATTATTATGACGGATACGGATACTGCGTGTTCGGACAGGTTGTAGAAGGTATGAATGTGGTGGACGCGATTGCTGCCGAGCCGGTTGGTGAGGTCAACTTCCCAGACCTTGGCATGATGCAGAATGTTCCCATAGGGCCAAATAGCCCTATCATTATCTATGCCGCAACGATAATCGATTCGAACCACTGCTGGTACAATCTTGCCGGCGACCTTGATGGCGACTGCCGGGTCGATTTCGCCGACTTTGCGCTAATGGCAGCTGATTGGCTTGACCACGGAAGTCCACAGGAATTTCACAAGAATGAGGCCACAGATATTAGTGCGCACGACCTCTCGGGGGACGTTTTTGTCTGGGAGGAAGAGGATGATATTGAGGAAGAGGATGATATTTATGGGTATAATCTGTCCGACGGAAGTGAGTTTGCCATCTGTACGAAGGGACGTCACCAGAGGGAGCCTGCTATAAGCGGGGATATAGTTGTATGGCGTGATTACCGCAACTACCACCCAGACACGAACGGGACAGATATTTACGGTGCGGATATTTCCAATCCAAACGAGCCGAATGAATTTGACATCTGTAAGGCCGCTAGTGGGCAAATGACCCCGGCAATCGACGGTAATATCGTTGTGTGGGATGACTTCCGCAATTCAAAACACGATATCTACGGCTACGACCTTTCAACCGAGACCGAATTTCCAATATGTATTAAAAGCTCCGATCAGCAGCAGCCGGATGTCAGTGGGAACATTGTGGTATGGAGAGACAGCCGGGGTGATGATTATGATATTTACGGTGCGGACATCACTAACCCGGACGAGCCGAATGAGTTTGTCATCTGTGACGCCAATGGGGACCAGAAGCGGCCTGTTATCAGTGGTGATATTGTAGTCTGGGAAGACAATCGCGACCCCAACCTTGCGATATACGGTTACGACCTTTCTACGGACGTGGAGTTTTTCATAGTAAGTGGAGAGATTGCTAATTGCGACGTTAGTGGCAATATCGTGGTCTGGCAGGATAAGCGCAACGGTGAGTGGGATATTTACGGCTACGATGTGTCGACCGCTACCGAATTTGTCGTTTCGACAGCCGATGGAATGCAGATACAGCCTGTCGTCAGTGACGGTACCGTTGCATGGCGCGACTATCGCAGTCTTGCAAACGACCTGTACTGGCTGCGGCTCTGTTATCTTGCATGTGACTTAAACGGTGATTGCACGGTTGACATCAACGATTTTTCCATACTGGCCTCGCAATGGCTGGACTGTAATATCGACCCGCCGGAATTCTGCCAGCAGTAATCAGATTTGGAATAAGTTATTCAACGCTCCTGTAACCAGTGTTCCGCCAGAATGGAATAATCCTTAAAATCGGTTTTGCCGTCTTCATACAGAAGAGCATCAAAATAACTGGGTTGCAGCCAGTACTCTGTGAGCAATTCCAGATCGCTCATTCCGACGCGGCAATCGTTATCCAGGTCGCCGGGCCAAGCCGTCACGTTCACGAAAACACCATTTGGATATGGACTCTCATTGGGGTCATCGCTGAAGACGAGCAACCGGTCACCTACGCCGCAGGAATTACAGTCCACGTCGACGTAAATCTCTTTATAACCGCCGGTGCCGATGGTAAATGGTCCTGTCGGCTCAAACAGCAGCCAATCACTGCCTGCCTCGGCGGTGACCGATGAAACTGTCAGTATGCCCTGTCCGTCGTTATAGATTGTAAATTTTTGACCGCTAAAAGCCAGGTTGTCGATGACTCGACCGAGATTG
>SDBU01008327.1_pt1 | contig 11808 bp, 11 predicted proteins | sample 2277071 | NCBI WGS metagenome assembly SDBU01 (sample SAMN10397929, study PRJNA504765) | marine sediment metagenome | isolation source: marine sediment core GS08_GC12, 126 cmbsf | place: Arctic Ocean: Gakkel Ridge, Loki's castle | collected 2008
TCAGAATCAAGCCGAAAGGTTAAGCAAAGTCCTGGAAAACCTTCGTAAACAGCATTTGTGGAATGATATCTCCGATGTTGAATACAGGCGCGAGAGGGCTGACTTGGAGCGTCAGATTGAGGTTCTTACTCCTAATATCACCACTGTCGAGATGCCTGATATGGAAAGAGCAGCTCAATTACTAAATGATATGCCCGCTCTCTGGCAACACCCTGGAGTAACCAATAAGCAACGGGAATCTTTGGTGCAGGAAGTTTTTAACAAAATAAGCATAGACGGGGAGGCATTGGTTGCCGTTGAACCCAATCCAGAATATGCTCCATTATTTGCAGATATACTTACGTCCCCTCTAGTTGGTTATCGGAAGTTCGACTCTCCCCCGTCTCCCCGTCCGAGGCCTACGAGTGAACGTGTCACCTTTTAGCTGTAACCGTGATTGGGAGTTAGGTGGTCTTCGTCATATTTACAGTGGAATGTAAAGAGCGTATAGTCAGCCACCGTAGCTAGAACTGCTTTACCAAGAAGGCTCTGTAGGTTTAATTGGGATACTGAGATCCAATAGAAATCGGACAGGATAGGTAGGTGTTGATTGTGAGCGGCCTACCAAAGCTAGAAGACCGTCCCTGCCGGGGAGTTTTGAAAAGAATCAGGGTGTCAAGACACTAGGTCAACCGACACCCTGATTTTATGCTTTTATTGCCAAAATATCAAATAAAATCGCAAATCCTGACAATCTATCCTATTTAATCCTTAGCCTAACATTAGAACTGCACCATATTTCGAGGGGTAGGTCACTGTACTGACACATGAGTAGGTCATCAACCCGCGATTATGCTTGTCCAAAAGAAATCATTACCAGCTTCCACTTTATTAATACCCTTTTCCTTCGTCAATATCTCAAGGGATTGGCTGGCTTGTGTTTTAGTTATATCAAATAATACGGCGATCTCTATTGTGGCAACCTTACCGTGTTTCCTTATGAATCTTAAAACGTTTGTTTTATTGAATTCCTGTTTTTGCTCTCTAATGTTCAGTGACAAATCGCGAAATGCTTTTTCAAAGTATTCGAAATGATGATACCCCCCGACGATGTTTTCGCTACCTTCTCTATCGCGTATTAGAAAGGTGGGGAATCCGGTCACGCCGTATTTTCGGCAAATTCCTAAGTCCTCATCAAAGGCTTCCTTGGCTTTCCCGCTCCTTACATCCAATAGCAGTCTACTTTGATCTAATCCAACATCTCTCGCCAATTCAGCTTGCACATCTTCTTGATGAATCTGCTTTCTTTCGGCTGAAGCAGCCTCTCGCAATCTTCTCAAAAATCTTGTTGCTTTTTCGGTTCCCTGAAACTCTGCAGCCTTGACTGCTATGTTTGCTGGGTAGGTAGACCAAAGATCGCTTTTGATGTCATAGAATACCTTTTCGTCAACAGGCATGCCGTGTGCTTCTGAAGCCTCTAACCAGTGCTGTGCAACTTGCTGGTTCCAATCCTTTCCTCCTATTCTGTTTAGAGGGTCATAGAATTCACTGATGTCTTTGACTAATCCGCCCATAACATAGCCAGTTTTAATTTGGTTTCCATAGACTTCGCCTATTTTTCTTAGGATAGGCTCTGAGCCCCAACACCAGGTACAATATGGATCCGTAAACCCTATAAATTCTATCAAGTGATTCTTATCATCCACTATTCTACCTCCTAAAGAGGGACTATCGCGATATTTAATCAAATCATATCACTTCTGGCAGAAACGAACCACATACGTCAAGTCAATAGAACAATGGCGGCAGGAGTATACTCAAGTAAGACCTCATAGTGCACTTCGATATCGTCCATCTGCTCCTGAGATCTGAATGCTGGTAGCTCTAAATTAAAGGGTGGTATCCTTTATGGGGGCAGGTCACACCAACAAGAGTTGGAGTGCTGATAAGCTAGAGTCTTTGGTCTGGGAAAAGCTGGAGTGCGTAATTGCTAATCCAGAACTTATCATCAACGAGATTGAAAGACAGCGTCAGGATGCGGACAAGTCAGGCGTGTTACAGAATGAGTTGCAGCACATCCAGCGGCAGTCGCTCCGTGTAATCACCTTCTGGGGCGAAACCAACTTGCTTAAGTAGCTCTTCAATAGCCTGCGTCTCATCTTTGAATTCTGTTTGCCACCACTCATCCTTATTAAATTTCTCCATACCTGGACCAAGCTCTCTCCATTCTTCTGGAGGTACGTTCCTCGCAAAAAACGGAAAGGCTGCTGTCAGAATATTAATTTAGCTTTTTCCTATCCTCTTTCTTCTCTTTTCCATATCCAACACGCAGTCAAGACCTGTCTTTATGATCAGTTATGTAGCAGCAACAAATGATAACCCCTCACCACCAGCGAATATTCTTATCGAAGTAAGAACATTTCGGCTTACATATATGTCACTCTGTCTTTTAATGAGACACTATAGGTAAACTTTTGATCGTGCATCGCAACCCCTTTGGAACCATGAAGTCTTAATCGTAAATGGTAGCACGAAAAACGATACGCTTATTGCCTCTAAAACAGTCCTTTCAGGACGGTCTTCTAGCTGTGGTAGGCCGTGCAGGTCTCGAACCTGCGACACCCTGATTAAAAGATACAAGAGGTTTGTACCGCCTAGTGAAGATTAGTAACTCTTAATCCCTTAGAGTTTTATTTTTAGCCTCGTTTTGTACCTTAGAGTACCTTTGCGTAACTTTTCGTGCTCAGAAGTTCGTTAGCAAAAATGTTAGCAAATGAGTAAGCAGAACATAACTGCATGAATAGCTGAATAAGTTGTGCTATTAATAAGAAGATTTGATAGATGAAATTTCTCTACCTCGAAGAGGCATCGTGTGAATCTAAATAATAATTAAACTTATGCCGATTAAGGATGAACAGGAAGTGATCCTACGAGTTTAATGATTTTTGCGGAAGTAGAAATTATCCATTCAAGTCGCTGAACATGGATACTAGTAAGGTCGCGAGTGTCATAGACAGCTTTGTTGCGAGCCAATCTAAGGCGATTTTCGTCATTGCCAATAGCTCCGAGTTGAGCCTTTAGCTCCCTAGAAACATAACCATGATCCTCAGAAGCATAGTATGGGGTAATATAGCCCTTCTGAGCTAATTGGTCGCGGCTGAAGAGAAAGGTTGAATAATATGCACAGTTTACTGCTGTTCTCAGTGATAGTGAGTCCTTGTTCGAAGCTAGTCTCACTGCGAGGCCTAGATACTTTCGAGGATCAATAGCTGGATATATTATCGACTGCTTCGATGTCAAAGAAGAGCGCTCCTTGTATTATTGACTTTTCTTCTTGATTCAATGTTACAGTCAGTTTATCAAGTTCCTGATAAAATTCGTGTAAATAATTATCGGCAGTATTAAAATCACAGTCGAATTGGAAAACAATAAGGATGTACTCCCATGTTTTAATCTCTGGGTCATTAACATGGCTAATTTTAATTTTTTGTAATGGCCAAGCTCTTGTGCTTACCGTATTTGTGGCGAGGTCTAAGACAAATTTCAATACGCGTAAACCTAATGGATCCAACCAATTTTCTACTTTTACCCTTTCGCTATAATGTATTACCGGTATAGGTTTAGCGAATCTTCTAGCATAGAACCGCTCCAATATTTCCCGAAAAGTAGTAGCAGTCGTTGCGTTGTTTTCGTTTTGCAGCTGCAAACACTGAAATTTATCTAAGTATTGCGGATTAAAACAAAATACTCTACTAGCAATATGATTAGCTTCTACACAAGTGTGGTAGTTTTGAATTATATAGGATCCTGCTTTAACAGGTGAGTAAATGATGCCATGAGAGAGACGGAGATTTCGAGCTAATTCCTCGTTTAGTATCGTATCTCTTCCCTCATTAGCATGGGTTTTTATATAATACGACCAAAGTTGTTTTGGTTCATCTGAGCCACCTAATAAATCATATGCGTTCGGAAGTATTTCTTGAACTTCGTTGGGCATGTTATACCTCTTGTTCCATGCTAGTTATTAATTTTACTATTGTATCTATGATTCCCTTCGCTTTGCTTAGGACGGAGGCCTTTGTGGCTTCACGATAAAGGAAGTTGATGTAATAGCTAGAATTTGGTCTAGGTATCGATGGCTCAATTTTAATTTCAAACCATTTATCATCTGTAGGATATCTGTTTTGCTCAACCACCCTTATCCCAAAATTGGCTGCTGGAATATCTATACTTTTCGAGATGTTTGATAACAATTTACTATCCTGATAGATCCTTGCTATCACTTTAGTTGGATCTTTTCCAGTAGTTGCTAGGCCATCAAAGTTAATCTCATAGAATCGAGCATTGTCTTCGAAATCTAGTTTAAGTCGTTCTTTTACGAGTTTTTCGAATCCTGTGAAATCGTCAACAACTCCATCAATATCGTGTCCAGTAATTGTCACCACTCCTCTATCAGGGTTCATGCTGAATCGTCTTCCAACCTCTACTCTTTGTGCAATATTTCCAGCTATAACTAATCTTCCACCGGATGGAGCGTCCGGTAGCCTTTCAATTAATTCTTGATAAACTGAATAGTCGATTTCTTGTAAAATTGGTTTTATATCGGTGAGGTCCATTGGGAAAAAAAGTGATTTTAATCTTACACTTAAGTAGAAACGGTCAGTTTTAACATCAACAGATTGTGTGTCCATATTTCACATCCCCCAAACAAAGAGTATAACAAAAGATAAAAGAAAAATAAATGAATTATGTAACTTAGACTTATCTAGAAGCCATTCTATGATTTTCATTATTTATTTGACATTATAATTTGGCCGAATTGAGTTGGACTAAGACGTATAAATATATCCCGACAGTGAAATTATAACACATCGCAATTAAGAATATTTGATTAAACCCCTTGACAAATGTAAAATATTAGTTTACAGTTATATTGACTGTTACAGTCATAATGAATGTATGGAGTTTGATATATGGTTATCAACGTAAGAAAAGGGAATGCCGATGATGGCGGCTTCATACTTGAGGGTGACATTCATGTTACTCAACGAGAGTTGGAAGCTTTGGCTACAATTGCAGAAGGGTATGATAACGAAAATTCGGCTAATAAGCTTGGGATTAGTTATACGACTCTTCGAAACCATACCTATAATATCATGAAGAAACTAGGAGCAAAAAATAGAACTCAGGCATTAGTAAAAGCTGTTGAAAACGGGATGATTGTAATCAGTTTGAAAAGAGGAAAAGTTGCGAATCCTTCAAACGAGTGTTACGTATGTAAATATTGTGGCCGTGCTTTCACACCGGATGAAGCGATTGAAATACATGAAGAGCCTTTTATTGTGAACCATGTATTATTAGAGCCGCCGGACTGGGAGAAATGTCCTTATAGTGATTGTAACGCACATGCTCCAGATGCCTATACCTGGGGAAAAGTGAAATATTACCATCCCGAATATCCAGAAATCCCTGAAAAGGGCGTTAAGTATTCTACCGATGAACTGCTGGAAGCGGAATACCAAGCCTACATTGACGCAAAGCGAGAAATGGAGGATAGGTGAGAAAAATGAATAGTAAATCGTCTCCTCCTTCTGGTCTCGTCCTCTATACGAGTAATACGTCACAAAGCTGTGTTGAGCCTGACGGAGTGCTAACATATGATGAAATTATGGAGTGTGAGACAGAGAATTTCGTTGAGTATATAGACGAACTGGCAGAAAAGGCCATTCTGCTTAAACATAGGGAAGACCCTGAAAGGGGTGTTATCGTTAAGCCTAGCAATAGCTCAAGGTATTTCCCCGGCGGTAAAAGGAAAGCCAAGGATAATATCAGGACAAGATTCGGGAGACATTATAAAGCGCCGGGAACGTTTGTTACTACTACCTATGACCATGAGCAATATTCAAGATGGGAAGCATGGGAAAGATTACCGAAAGACCTCAAGCGATTTAAGCATGATGTAACCATGAGGTATAAAAGGCAAGGCCGACCATCACCTAAATATATATCGGTAATAGAGGAACAACCGAAAACAGGATATCCCCACGTGCATTTATTCTATCCCCGACTACGCTGGCTACTGAAAAAGGAAGACGTGCAAAATCTTTGGGGTGTTGGTAGAACACGTGTTGAGTATGCCAAGAACGTAAATATAGGCGGCTATGTCTGTAAATACATAACCAAGATGGGCGGATGGTCTGAAGAAGCCCTAGCGTTCATCTGGAAGCATAAGATACGGCTATATAGTTATTCCCGATGCTACAAACTGCCAGTCGAAGATAAAGAGCCGAGCGAATGGGCATTCTTCATTAATACCACCAGGACTAAGATAGAAGATAACCTGAGCATGATTATAAGGGCAGTTCCGAGCATAGAAAATCTAACGGATTATTTAGAGGATTTACCGGAGGCAATCGTTAGTCAAGGTCGAGCACAGCGAGGCCGAAGGCGTGCCTTGACTAAACAAGAAGAAAATATAATAAACACTGGGGTGGCTGACTAGCCACCCTTACCAAGAAAAGAAAAGGAATTTAACGAAGTGGAACGATGAGCGAGTTAGACAGCGGGAGTAATGCCCAAGGTGGTGGAGGGCGTGGCATTGCCCGCCCCCACCCTACTAATGATAATAAACTATGTTACACTGTGCCCGAAGCTGCGAAGTTGCTTAGGGTTTCACGCAATCAAGGATATGAATTAGTTCGTCGTGGCGTAATTCCAGTAATAATGCTTGAAACTAGAATAAGAGTACCTATAGTAAAATTCCATGAAAAGTTCGGTAACTTTCCAGAAAGCGAGGTGAGAGAATGAAAGGTTCAATTAGGAAAAGGTCAACAAAGAGTTGGGAAGTAATATATGATTTGCCTGTCGATTCATTAACTGGAAAACGAAGGCAAAAGTCTCAGACTATCAGAGGCACAAAAAGGGATGCTGAGCGTGCCTTGCGTGAAATAATATCGTCTGTTGAGCAAGGTTCATACGTTAAACCAAATAAGATTACAATTGGTGATTGGCTAAGGCAATGGCTCAAAGAATATGCTTCAATGAATACCACTGGCCGGACACAGGAAAGTTATTCATCAATAGTTGAACGACATTTGATTCCGGGATTAGGCAGAGTACCGATTGCTGAATTACACCCACAGCAAATTCAGAATTATTACGCAGAAAAGATTAACAAAGGTCGGGCCGATGGGAAAGGTGGTCTTTCGGCTCGAAGCGTGATTTATCATCATCGTATTCTATCTAAGGCATTAAGTTATGCGGTAAAAATGGGAGTGTTGGTGCGTAATGTTGCCAATGACGCTGAGCCGCCTAGAGCGGATAGAAAAACTATGAACACTCTATCGCTGGAAGAGATAAAGCGATTTCTTGATGCTGCGAGTAAGACAGAATATTATGCCTTTTTAGCTACACTGCTATACACAGGTTTAAGACGTGGTGAGCTTCTAGTTTTACGATGGCGCAACCTTGATTTAGAAAAAGCAAAATTGATGGTGGTTGAATCTGGGCATAGGCTGGATAATGGTAATTACATTATCAAAGAGCCAAAGACTCCCAAGAGCCGCCGTACAGTAGTATTACCAAATTCACTTGTGGAATTACTAAAGGCTTATCGTTCCGACCAAGAGCTATTGAGAGTTCAATTAGGTGTAACTCTAAAAGCTGATGATTTCGTCTTTATCAGGCCGGATGGAAGTCCTATTAATCCAAATGCGGTGACAATGGCGTTCCATCGGATTATTGCTAAGGCTAATATAAAGAAGCTCAGGCTTCATGATTTAAGGCATACTCACGCTACTATGATGCTCAAGGCTGATGTAAACCCGAAGATAGTCTCAGAGCGTCTAGGACACGCAAATATCGGCATTACGCTTGATATTTACAGCCATGTATTGCCGGGGATGCAAGAAGCGGCGGTGGAAAAGTTTGACCGAATATTTGATGAAGATATTAGCGAAAACTTAGAACCCAATGTTGGCAAAATGTTGGCAAAAGGTAAGGGGGTGGAGTGTAGGCCGTACAGGTCTCGAACCTGTGACACCCTGATTAAAAGTCAGGTGCTCTCTGTCGTTGGTTGCGAAGTATTATTTCAACGTTACCAGTTTCAGCGACAAATCGCGCAGGTTCCTGTAGGAATTCGCCCCCATGCGATTGCCGATAATACGGCGAGGAGTTCTTTATTAACTTCGCCCAACCGGAGCTGACCCCAGTTCTGAACATGAGCAAGCTGTTGTAGGTCGCTTCTTACGTGATCGAAGAGGCACTGCTCCAAAAAAGCATCAGTTGTCTCCAGCTTCTTTGCATCCTCTTCACAGAGTACTATTTCAGATAGGATCTCTTCGCTCAACAGCTCGTACCTTCGAACCAACTGCAAGTTATTGATCAGTTTTCTCGCCTCTTCGGATAGGTCTGCCCAGTGCTGGTCAGAAGATCTTACGCCGGTTGCTGGAACGTTATTGGAGGTGCTATGATCGACAGGTTGCCCGCCCCCGCTCTCTCCTCCATTTCTTTCGCTACTTTTATCCGAGTCAGAATCTTCCAGCAGATCTACAGCCTCTTTTAAATGCCTGGGCAGTAGGCTAAGATACGCTTCTGTTGTGCCAATTCTGGAATGCCCCAGTAGCTCCTGAACGGCTTTGATATTTGCTCCCTTCTCTAATAGACGAGTTGCATAACCATGTCGCAGACTATGAGCATGTATCTTTACTCCTGCGCGTCTGGCGATTCTACGTATCTTGTCACTTATTGCTACCGGTTGTACATTAAATATTCTGTCATCTGGATTCATATCTGCTATATACGCTTGTAAGAGTTTTACGATACCTGATGGTAAAGGCACGGTTCTATCTTTCATACCTTTACCTTTTTTCACTATCAATGTTTTATCATTGACCAGGATATCACATACTTTCAGATTGGCTAATTCCTCGCGCCTCAATCCCGAATTGTATGCCAGCTTAATAAGGAGTATGTCTCGTTCAATAGCCTTTCTATGTGTCCGTTTTTCCTCTATAGCAGAAATCAGCTTTTTTACGCTTTCATCTTCCACATACTCTGGCATCTGGTGTGGAAGCTTGACTTTGAGGTCAATTTCTTCTCCATACCAATTCAGGAATCCCTTAATAATGCTTAAGTACTTATAGATGGTAGCAGGTTTTTGATTGCTCCACTTGCTTAAGAAGCTTTTGGCAAGTAATGATGAGGGAGGACTATGCGAAAGAAATTCCTCAAACTGATCCAGCACCTGATGGTATCGACTGAGGTTCCGTTGGTTACGTATACGGAGTGATAACTCAGCCTTGTAAAGGGAGAACAGTTCTGGATTGGTCTTTGTTCTTAACAGTAGCCTTCTCCTGCTCCCGTCGTCAAGAACAAATAGTAGCAGTTCTTCTATAGATAAATCAAGATTAGAACTGACGTCTTTTCGGAAATGGAGCGGGTGATGGGATTCGAACCCACGACGTCTTGCTTGGGAAGCAAGCAAAAGCACTCAGACTGCTTAACAGGCTGTCCGTTTCTGAACTCGCCCTTATGGGCAACTGTAGTAAAGCATATATATCTCAGGTTAAGCACGGTAAGAGACCGTCTTCACAGAAATTGCTCGATGCTCTACTCGACAAAGATCGTCGTAATATACCAGACTATGTGTCTCTCTTCCTGCAATCACGCGAGGCAATGAACTGCAGCCCCGGTACCCTTCGCTTATACCGGTTTGTTATGGAGCGGTTTCATTCGAAGGTAAGCCTGAAGAAGGCCAAGGCTTCAGTTATCGAGTGTTACCTTCTCGGGATACCATCCAGGGGCGTAAGCTTGGGCAATCGTCATGCCCATTACCGGGTCCTGAAGACATTCTTTCGCTGGCTGGAATCCGAGTACGACATTCAATCTGCCATGCGTAATGTAAGGCCCCCCATATTGCCAAAGCTCATCCTGCCTAGCCTTTCCCGTGATCAGGTTCGGACTCTTATTGATAAATCTGGTAATAGCAGAGACCGTGCCATCATAGCTCTGGCGACGGAATCCGGCTTGAGGGTAGCGGAACTGGCGGCCGTCAAGGTAGAGGATATCGATTGGGGAACCAGAACGGTGAAGATACTGGGAAAGGGCAGAAAAGAGTCTTATGCCCCCTTTGGCACGTTGAGCGAGCAGTATCTTAAAGATTGGATTAGCAGGTACAACCCAAGCGGCAACATCTGGGGCATCAGCAAAAGCGGTATCCAGATGATGTTGAGAAGACTCGAGCAGGAAACGGGCTTGCCTTGCAATCCCCATACCTTCAGGAGGACCTTCGCCTGCCTATTGCGGAAGGCCGGAGTCGATACTTTGACCATTAAAGACCTGGGTAGATGGGAATCCGTGGATATGGTGGAAAGATATACCCGCTCTGTTTGCTTCCACGACAGCCTTAGGTTTTATAAAGGACCACTCTCTTAAACTGTTGACATAACATAGAGCTACTGGCGATTTGTTCGCTATGAGAGTCATGATATGATATTAGTATATAGAGTGCATATGGATGTAGAATGAGTATTGCAGTGCGGAACGAATATGAAACTGGAAGAGGCTCTTCGCCGATATGAGCTGGCTGCTCGTGCCAGCGGTAATAGCGTTAATACTATCGCCCATGTGAAGCGGTGTGCCGGCTTCTTTGGTGTATACCTGAGAGGGATAGAAGACGTCGAGCAAGTCAGCGCCGATGACCTGCGTTATTTTCTCTCCGACCTCCGCGACCGCCAGGCATGGCAGGGGATGACTCGGGAGAAGGAGCGGAAACTTAGTTCTACCAGCATCAACACCTATGCGCGTGCCATCAAGAGCCTCTGGAGCTGGATGGAGAAGGAGGGAATTGTAAGGGATGATGCCTTGGGTTCAGTCCCGGCGCCAAAGAAGGGGAAGACTGTCCCAGTGGTATATTCGGAGGGCGAGCTAAGAGCTATACTTAACGCTGTTGGTGGTATTCCCCGCGAGCGGGCCATAGTGGAACTTTTTCTTGACTCGGGGATTAGGCTGAGTGAACTCTCATCATTGAAGGTTGGCGATGTCGATTTCCGGGAAGGGAGGCTAAAAGTCCTTGGCAAAGGCGGTAAGGAGAGGTTCACTTACTTTAGTCAGTCTACTGGAGAGAGTATCAACCGTTACCTCAAAGAGATAAGACCAGACCCAGTAAAAGGTGATTATATTTTCTTGACTGAAAAAGGGTATCCCTTGAGTAGTACGGCAATACAAACCATCCTCGAACGCGTCGGCAAGAAGGCTGGGCTCACCAAGAGGCTAGCAGCTCATAAGTTGAGGCACACCTATGCGACACTTGCCCCTCAGCCAACGGTCGGCACCGCTGATGTTGGCGGGACAGACGTAACCTACATTGATTTCAGCGTAACAGATGGTACAGCTTCACAAGACACCGACTTGGCAAGCAACGCCTTCATCGATGATCCATTTGGACCGGCTCTTCCTTTTGTCAATTGGACTTCTGCCAGTCAGAGTTCGGCGAACGAAAGCGGCACTATGACCGTGACAGTCGAACTCTCCATGGTTTCCGGAGTAGACGTAACAGTACCATTCACTCTCAGTGGTACGGCTGCCGATGGTTCGGACTACTCTGTCACTGCCAGTCCGCTTACCATCACAGCCGGTAATACTACCGCTGATGCCACGATCACTATTACCGGTGATACTACTGATGAAAGCAACGAAACCGTTATTCTCACCATGGGGGTTCCTACCAACGCTAATGTTGGTACTACCACAGTTCATACCGCTACTATTACCGATGATGATGACGATGGCGGTGGTACTCCTGGCGGAGGCGGTGGAGGCGGAGGTGGC
>SDBU01008328.1_pt1 | contig 11808 bp, 9 predicted proteins | sample 2277071 | NCBI WGS metagenome assembly SDBU01 (sample SAMN10397929, study PRJNA504765) | marine sediment metagenome | isolation source: marine sediment core GS08_GC12, 126 cmbsf | place: Arctic Ocean: Gakkel Ridge, Loki's castle | collected 2008
AGTAATCTCATAATAGTGAAATTACTGAATAATTAATGAGATTGCCACGTCGTTGCACTCCTCGCAATGACATTTTGGCACTTTTCGGTCAAGCACTAAGTAGTGTGCATGGCCAGGTAATACTGCTCGAATATCAAAATTTTGATGATTTATGAGACAAAGAGTTCACTCTTTTCCCAATCCCTGTACTTTTCCTGAAAGGATTTCAGAAAGGAGCGCCCTTCTTTGTTTTCAACATCATAAATACTGTGCCTCAAAATGATTACCGGTATCCCCCCTTTTAAGTTAACCGTAATATCAAACCTGCTGAAATCGGCAATAATGCCTCTGATAATCTCACCCTCAAGTAGGGTAAAAAAGGCAACCTGTTTTTCTTTCATTGGCGGAAATAGTGACTTGTTTTTGATAAAATACCGCGGTTTGGGAGCAAGAATAGGGCTCATTCCAAGCGCCTTGACTTTCTTATCCATTTTTATAAGCGGCCTGACTGAATCGGTCAGGTCTGCCGGGTAAAGGAGCTTGACCTGGATCTTTGGAAGGTCTTCTTCCCCTTGGCCTTCAATGTCTACCTTTAGGTCATAGGTCAGGTTCTCCAAAATCCTGGCCCTGACAATGCGATGGCCGTGGAGATGAAATCCCCAAGGTTGTTTGGAATCCAAGGCCTGATCAAAGATTGAGTTAGCATACCCTTCATCCAAATATTCTTTAAGTCCTGCCAGGTATCCCATTTAAAGAACCCCACAAAAAGTACCCTTAAAATAACTCCAGTTGCTTTCCTTTTCTGATTACTTTTTCTTTCTTTTTGAGAACACGGTTGACTTCTCTGGTTTTACCAAGCTTTTTCCATATGTTGACTGCTTTATCGAATTCCTTCATTCTTTCATACACCCTTGCTATCCCTTGCTCATCACCAACCTTCTGGTAGCAGCGAATGGCATCTTTGTAGAGTTTCCCTTCACGATAGTCTTTTGCTGCTGATCTATAATCACCTGAACCTTCATAAATCTGTGCTGAGAGCCTGTAATTATTATATCGTCTGCATATTCGGGCTGCGTCTTCAATCTCATTCTTCTCAACCAGATAATTCACTGCCTTTACATAGTGTTGTTTGCTTTCGACAAACAGTTTATAGTTCCATTCTGTGATACTTAGTTTTTCTATTATATTTCCATATTTTGCATTATTGCGCTGGAAAAAATAGCATGCAAAAAGTGTTTCGTCTTCTTCTTGCTCGGCTTTTCGCTTTATGGCCTTTGTGAAGGATTTTAAAGTATCTGGCATGGCATCTTTTCTATAGGTTCTGGATCTAAGCAATTCTAATATAGAATTATAATGCTTGGCCTCAAGAACAAGATCTAATAAAGGCTCGGGAAAATCATCACCAAAGAAAAAATGGGGAAAAGAAGAGAGGAATTGATTTATTTGATCCAGTGTCTCCTTGTCCTTATGTTTTTTCAAGAGGATACTGAAAAGCTTAGTAATAACATCCAGATCTTCCCTGCCTTTCCCATACCAGCCCCAACTGGCACCATATTTTGAAATGAGAGAACGCATAAAATCAGGAGAAACTTCTATATCCTTTTTCCTATCTAAATATTCAATTGCAGAATCATCTATGTTGGAATCTAAGAAGTAGGCAATGGCTTCCTCATCCCTATCGAGCTTCAGATATGAATCATAGATTCGGTCAGGATGACCAATCGCCTTATACCTTACTATAGCATTTTCATATGAACCGCCATTAAACAAGGATTCTGCTTCCTTGAATAACTTATCTGCTCGTTTCTTATTATATTCTCCATATAAATCTATATATTCCTCCAGGAATTCTTCAACCGTACCCCATTTATCTGTTCTATCGCTCTTTTCATATTCCAGTGCGGCCTCGTAGTAATCTTTGATCTTGATACAGCATTCAGCTGCTCTTTCGTGATTCTTAATTGTCCTGAACTCCTCAAGAGCAATCTTGTATTGCCTTTTTTCAAAGAAAATGGGTGCAGACTGATCATACATAGATAGCGCTGAAAAGCGGATAGCTGACTTTAGTTTTGATCGTTTTGTAGCATATTTTTCTGCCTCTTCTGTTAGCATCTTTCTGTTTTCATGAGAAATCCGTGCGAAATCCCTGAAATAGCTAATTGCCTTATCTATCTCTTTGTCCTTTTCGCACAGAATAGCAGCGTTATAGTAGTCCTCAAGCTTTATATAGCACGATAGGAGTTTATCTTTGTTTTTCAATTTTTTATAGACTTGCGCTGCATCACGTATATTTCCTGATCTAAAAAACAGATCCGCTGCCCTATCGAACTGTTTTAATTTGTTGTGGCAGGATGCAGCCAACTCATAATTTTGTGCCCTTTCAAAGGCCTCTGCAGCTCTTTTATATTGCTTGATGGAATAGTAGTACTCTGCAATCTTTAGATTATTACCGGCTTTCTTCCAGTTTTCCAGCGCTCTTTCAACCTCATTTAATTTCAACCACTCCTTTGCTGCCTTATTATATTCTCCATCTTGTTCATGTAATCTAATCCTGCAAATCCTTATATGGTTCTTATTTTTCAGTTTTTCCCACAAGGTGAGTGCGCGGTTAAAAATACCTACATCTTCGTAGTATTCTGCAGCCTTCTGGAGATAATCATGCTTTTCAAAAAGCTCTGCCGCAGCTTTAAACTGTTTCTTTTCTGCCAAGTCAAAGGCCCTGGCAATCTCTACCTTTGCACGGTTTCCTGCATTTTTGTAGCATTCTGCTGCCGCTGGATAGTGCTCCCGCTGGAAAAAGTAGTCCCCCTGTTGCTGCCATTCCTCAGGCGTAGAAACCCTTTGCCAAATCTCAGAGAGGACATCTTCTTCCCCGGTCCTGTACAACAGCTCATGAAATATATCGACATCCCATATATCAAAAAATGAGTCATAGATGATAAGGGTGTTACGTGCTCTGGTGATTGCGACGTAAAGAAGGTTTATCTCATGTTTTATGTGCGGGTAATGGCTCTGGTCAAAGTAATGGTCGTTTTTAATCCGCCTCCATATATCGGCAGATTTTTTGTCTGAGGAAAACTTCCATAGAAAGACTGTGTCAAACTCCAGTCCCTTTGCCTCGTTAACCGTAAACACAAGTTCCGTATGCAGTGCCCTTTTCAGTTTTCTCTGCTCATCCTTGTTTCGCACAAGGATAACCTGGCCCGCTCCTGTAAGACGTAGCCTTTCAAGGATATTTTTTTCATTCATACCTTTGAGAAGAAAAGGCGGTCTTCCGTTGAACTTCCAATCTTCTCTTAGCTCTGAACCGGAAATGCCGATGAGCTGTTGTTTAAGATCCAGGAGAGCATTGGAGAGTTTGACTATATTTCCAACACATCGAAAGTTGAGGTTAAGCTGGTACACATCAGGGATTTGAACACCACGTTCATAGAACCTGTTTTTGACCTCCTCCCATCGGAAACCGCTTGGATTGATAATCTGTTTGGGATCACCAGAAAATACAATCCCTTTATATGTTTTCGCCAGCCTGAAAATAAGGGAAAGCTGTATATCTGCAAAATCCTGTACTTCGTCACAGACAATAAGATCATAACTGAATCTATTCGCCTGTCTATTCATGTGCTGGATGGCTTGCCTGCACAGGTCAATCTCATCCCATTGCCCTTGTTCTTCCAGCTTGTTCTGATAGTATTCTGCTATTGCGTAGATGTCTTTTCTCTCATAGAGGAAGTTTGGTGCCCGCTTTTTACCAAGGTTCAAATATTCCTGGTAAGTCAGAAGAGGGATAGAAAAACTCCTGGCCTTTTTTTCGATAATCTTGAGAATTTCACCAAGAACAAATGTATGCTCATTTCTAGCATGATTGTTGTCAAATGTTATGTCCTGAACAAGATCATCAAACCGGGAATATCTGGTTTTTCTTTCCAAAATTCGTTGAATTTTACCTATGAACTCAAGATTCTTGAGTCCGAGAAGGTAATCCTTCAGTTCATGCAGGTCATTTCGGCTTAGTTCACTGTGAATATAGTCCTGGAGTAACTTTCTGTACCGTATTAACTTGATAGGTGGTTTTGCTCCCTTTATAATAGATCGGATTTCTTCCCATACAAGCTCAGCATCGTATTTTTGGTGGAACTTGTGGTTTCGGAATATAGCTTCAAATTCGCGCAAGCCGACTTCTTTCTTTTTGTCATAGTCTAACCCTGTGGCCTTAGCAATATCCTGGAGGAGGTCGCGAAATACGTAAAAATCGGGTTTTAGGTTAGGCTTCTCAAGCTCAGTGTGAGAAACAAGTCCGGTATAGATTCTTTCGGAAAATTCTTTAAGGTATGGGCTATAGGTAAGGAATAGACGCTTTTTATTGATAAACTCCTTTCTGAGGAGATAATACACGGAGATAGTTGTCTTTCCGCTCCCTGCTGTTCCGGAGAGAAGAAGAGGGGGATCAGTATCAAGAACTCTATTCTGTTCGGAAGTAAGGAAGAGAAATATATCAAAGTTGTCAGGGTCAGCAGAAAGGAGCATCCGCTTCCATTCATCGTCATTCAGGACAAGCCATTTTTGTGGGCCGTAGTCATCAGGAGATTTTTCCTCAATTGCTTCGTGGCTAAAATATTCACTCGGAAGCTCGTCTATCAGGATATCAGGATAATCTTTACTGGTTTCCGGTTCAAAATTGAGGAAGGGTGCATTATTCGGAAATATACTTTGAGCGGTATTACTGATATCATCATGTTTAACAATACCCCATATGTATATAGCTATCCGGGCGCCATGTTTTCCCAGGGTAAATATGATTCTGTCTGCTTTTGAAAGCCGGGCCTCAAAAATAACCTTTCCCGATACGCCTTTCAACTTTTTGACTCGAACCCCTGAATCCCAAATTCCATTCTCAAGAAACTCAAACTTTTCCCTAAGACGCCTTTTCTCTCCTTTGTTGAGAGAGACCATATGCCCTTTTAAGGCATCATTCAAAAGTAGCATATATTTGTTTTCATCCATAGGTATATAAAAACCGCTGCACTATCCATCCCTCTTAAAGTGGCCATAGAAAGGTGAAAAGGGGTCTCTGGAAATTGAATTGACAGCCGACCCTAATTGAGGGTTGGTGGCACATATTTTGAGAAATTAATGAAAAATATCCTGAAATCAGATAAACAGTCAAGGATATTCCTGCTGATCGATCAACGGTAAATCAATATCAAAATATACATTCGCCATATTAGATTGACAAATGAGGTCAAATTGTGCTGGTTTTAGGTTGAAATATCCCAAAAGTTATATTAGTTAATAGTATCAGAACTTAGTTCGCTTCGCTCACAATTGGAATACTGGAATACTGGAATATTGGGTTTGGGGAAATGGAATATTGGGACATCGGCAAAATTCCTCTTGACAGCTAAGTTGATGGAAGAGTATCTTTCCCTTAGTAGCAATATTCCACTATTCCATTATTCCATGTATGAGGCATAAACATCAAGCCTCAAAAAATCCATTTAATTTCAGTAAGTTGTAGAATTTCCGAGACGTTTAATTAACCACTTTACCATATAGGAGAAAGGAGGGGTAGCATGAACAAGGGAGATTTAGTGAACGAAGTAGCCAAGGTGGTCTGTACCAAGAAAGAGGCTAAGGCAGCGGTGAATTGTGTTTTTTCAACCATTACCAAGGCGTTGAAAAAGAAGGATGCGGTTACACTGATTGGTTTCGGAACCTTTAAGGTGGGGAAAAGAAAGGCAAGAAAAGGAACGCATCCAGGGACCGGGGAAGAGATAAAGATCAAGGCAAAGAAGATTGCCAAGTTCGTACCGGGGAAGGCCTTAAAGGCTGCTGTGAAATAATCGGCATTCAAATGTGTTCTTAAAGCCCTCATCGGGAGCCAACGTATCCTGATGGGGGCTTTTTTTGATCAATAATCCCTACTATAACAGGGGCAGAGCGAAACCCCCGGTACTAGTAGAGCGTTTCAGTAAAACAATTACAAAAAATCGATAGCATTATTATTCAATATATAAATTTGAGAAATTCGAATATCGAATATCGAAATCCGAAACAAACCCGAATATCGAATGACCAAAATTCAAAACATAGTTTAGAAAATTAGAATTTCGGATTTTGAATTTGTTTAGAATTTCGTGCTTCGGATTTCGGATTTTAAAAGTAGGGATACAATCTCCCGGCTATACTTATTGTAAATATTTAAATGAAATGAACCACTAGCTCATTGATGCTCGCCACCACTTTGCCAAGAAGCCTTATGACAATGAGTACAGGTGAATGCCTAGCCCGGGAATAGAGGAAGCGATAGTGGCCACTATATTTGGTTAAAGTTGTCTTTTAGGCGCCACTTGCCGTTATTTCGAAGATAACTGTTCCCCCACCGGTAATATCGCACGGGTCAAGGCACTGGAGATAGGCCCTCCCCTCTTTTGCTCCTGAAAGACCCAGGGTCTTTGCAGAAACCCCCTTAGACAGGGCAACGTAGTACGGCATAAGGGAGGCTAATGAGTGCATACACACCTCAGAGCTCCTTTTGGTATCAAGGATATAGCCTTCTCGTATGACAACTGAGTCTCCAAGATTGTAGACAGGGCAGGTTCCTTTTATCTCTTTTACCCTAACAATAAGATCCATGGAAAGGACTCCTGTACTATGGTGAACGTCATTAGTCAATTGTCATTTGTCACCTGTAATGACAATAGTAATTAGAGATTTAACCAATGGCTAATGACCAATGACCAGTGACATTGCCTATAGTTCAAGTTTAGCCAGCCCTGGTCGGTTCAGGGGAATTTCTCGACATAGACCTTCATGAGGATCTTTCCCCAACCTCCCTTGTCGAGACCTATGTCCGTGCACTGCACAATGTGGGATCGCTCGAAATTGGGGTCTGACTTTGTGATGAGCCTCTCGTAGATCGCCGGCAGCATATTGCTTATTTGTCCCAGGGCGGAGATGCACATCCTTTTCGGACACTCCTCGGCAATCAGTTCTCCACCGGCGGTCATCACGAACCGGTCTCCCACCCGGTGCTGGGCATAACAGCCATGGGACTCGATCACCTCGGCTATGACTCTGCACTTCACGAACTCGGGTGTTTGCGTGACCATTTTCACCTTCTCGGGATCGGATCGAAAGATCTCCATCTCCTCATCGGTGTATCCCATGTGTTTCTGAAAGCGTCTCCATATTTCTTCAACATCCATTTCTATCCTCCTCTTTATCTTGCCATCGGTTTATGTAGTTGCCCTACCCCTTGAGAAAATCAGGCCGGCTATATTCCGGATCAGGATAGTTGTAAAAGCCCTTTCCCGTCTTGAGGCCAAGCTCCTTTCGGTCCACCATGGCCTTGAGGGCCTCGGGAGGATGATCCTTGGGATCCTTGGATTCATTGTAGTAGACCATCTCGATATCATAGACCACGTCGAGTCCAATATTATCCATGAGACCGAAGGGTCCCTGGGTCATTCCGGTAAAGATCATCCAGCCCCGGTCGATATCCCTGAAATCGACAAACCCTTCTGCCCACATGTAGAGGGTCTCTCGCTTGATCGCCCTCCAGACCCGGTTGAAGCAGAAGCCCAGGATCTCCTTCTTGACCGTTAGGGGTACGCAGCCGATGGAGCGAATCCATGCCTTGCCGGCCTCCATGGTCTCGGCCGTTGTCTTTGTTCCCCCCATGATATCGACCATATTCACGCCCCTAAGCAAACCGTAGAAGTGGATGTTCAGGCACTTTTCGGGCCTGACAGTGGCACTTTCTATCTTCGATATCGGTATGGAGGAGCTGTTGGTCGCAAGGATGGCCCCTCGGGAGGCAAGGGCATCGAGCCTCTCGAAGACCTTCCGCTTCAGCTCCAGATCCTCAGGGACGGCCTCGATAACGATGTCGGCATCTCGAAGTGCCTCCTCCAGCTCTTTGCAGAACTTTACCTTATTGGCCGCCTTTTTCCAGTCCTCCATGGGCACGATCGGCTCTCCTCCTGAGATCTTCATAGAGGCCTTGAGGTTTTGCTGTACCCTGTTGAATGACCCCTCATCGGGGTCGTGGGCAGAGACCTCGTAGCCAAAGCATGCAGCCTGGATAGCGATCTGAGTGCCTAAGAGACCGGTACCGACAACGGCAACTTTCCTAATCTTCTCTTCCATATCTCTCTCCTTTACCTTTTAATTATTTTTGATCTACTTCGTGACATTAGTCTTCCCCACCCCATCGATCTGTGACTGCTGCAGTAATAATGGCTTTTGACATTTCCCTTCTCCTATATCTCATAATTGTCATACCTTACATCAGTTCTAAAATCCCTTGTCAACTAAAAACCCTAAATCCGAGATCGATTCTGAAAGATACGTAGTCGAGTCTACCCTCTTGACAATAAAGACAGATAGCTGTCAAGAGCGCAGACGTCTTTGTCTTGCTGTGTTCCTTGGTTCAAAATATATCTTCCCATCGAGTACAAGGAGTAGTTCTTCACCTCTTTGCTTAAACACGGCTACTTCTTTAGGTTTTTAGGCAACTGCCTCTCTTGCAACGCCAGGGCATTTTAGGTTTCTGTTGTAGTTTTTTGCAAGAAAGAAACAGCCGGTCAATAGAGCTAATTGAGGGACAAGCTGCCGATGATGAGATGCAGACAAAGATTTTCGACGCCTTGCCGTCTCACTGTTACAATTGAGAAACAATGGTTTAAGGATAAATGTTCTTGACTTTTGATTAGGGTTCGTTTTAATTCTAAATAAACTTAAATTCCAAGGAGGTAGATACCGATGAAACGATTGAAGAGAGAATTCAAATCAGTATTGAAGAGTCTCAAGGCATTGTCACAAAAGACCGAGAAAATGATCAAGACATTGGACAAACTTGAAAAGAGTCAAATGGGTAAGAAAACCAGAGTGAAGGCCAAACCCAAAGCTAAAGCCATGAAAAAGGCCCCTGTGAGGAAACTTGCTGCCAGTAAAAAAACTAAGCTGACTGCTGCTGATACGATTCTAAGTGTCATCAAAACGAGCAGGAAAGGCGTTGATACCGCCGCGTTGACAAAGAAGACAGGCCTTGAGGGCAGGAAGATATGGGATATCACTTACAGGCTGAAGGAGCAGGGCAAAATCAAGAAGGATCGCAAGGGTCTTTATTTAAAAGCGTGATTCTATTCCTACAAAGTCCGCCTCAGGCGGACGGTGTGGAAACCGCGAAGTAGAAGCGTTCTCTCCAAGCTGTAGGCTCTACCCTGCGGCCTGTTGGCCCTACGGGCTGGAAGCGGAGCCGGAAGCCTGGAAGTTCCATCCCCGACAAATCGGGGTGTTCCACCGGGTGATGGGTTAGCATAGGATGCTATGACTAATGCAGGTGAAGACTCGTAACTGTCGTGAGACTTGACAAGCCAAAGAAACTGTCAGGCTTGAACCCCGACTTGTCGGGACAAGTGGGTGGTTCGGATGCGTTTAAGGTCATCTGACAGGGGCAATATTCCCATCGGCAGATAGAGTGAGCCTAAGGTATCCGAGGTCAAATTCGGCGAACGTGTTGACCTCATGCCTCCGCTAACATTTCTTAAACTGGAGGAGAAAATGTTCAAAGCTTATATAATTATATTTATTGTGTATTTATGTTTTATGTTTCAAGGTTGTGCAACTTCAGAACACTTGGAGGGTAGGCCAAGAGAGGAAACAAAGAAATCTCAAATGACTAAAGATGAGATGTGGAATGAGATGGAGAGGCTTAAAATCAAGAACCTGAAATTGCAAAGACAAATAGGTATCTTGGAGAAAGAAAACCAAAGAATTAGAGATGAAAATGAGAGCAAGATGGCGATGACGAGAGATCAAAACGCTCTCTTGAATGAGCAAATGGACAAGTTAAGAGACGAGAACCAAAGAATTAGAGATGAAAACCAAGTTCTCGCAGAAAAACTAACTAACCTTCAACTCAAAGATGAAACCCTTTCATCTAAACCATATGAACCGGAAAAAGAGGGTTATGAGATAGAATCAATGTATGTTCAAAAACGCTCTGTCAGAGTAAGAAGCGGCCCTGGAGTTGATTATCGAGTTGTAGGTGCTCGTAGGTTGGGTGACAAGGTATTCACAAAAGATCTAGAAGGAGATTGGTACGGAGTTGTTGATCCTAAGGATCTTGATAAGATTGTTGGATGGATTCACAGATCATTGTTGGCCAAGATGCCTCCTGTTCAATAACTTTCTTACTCCCCCTAGCCACTTTGCGATGGATTAGGCTTAAGTGTTTAACCATCCATAAATTACTTCCCTGGCTTTGTATCAATAAATGTAACAGTTCAGCCACTAAGGCACCCCAGTACGATCTGCCGGACCTACGGGGTAAACAAAGAAGGGGTATGAATTATAAAACTTTATCAAAAAGAGAAGAATCAATAGCTGAAAACTGTAGATGCAGCACATAGCGTTTAGTAAAAATGGCACTAAAAGAATTATATTATAATCTTAGTGTCTCCGTGTCTTTGTGGCTGAACTATTACCAATAAATATATCACCTCCTTTCAAGATACAAAAATATTTATGAGCCCCATCTTCTTTTTTCCATTTGATGTCAGTTTTTCGTCTCCTGTGAGAGGATGATCTTTCCGCAATTTCCCGACTTCATGAGTTCAAATCCTCTCTCGAATTCCTCAAATTTTAGCCTATGTGTGATCACAGGCGAAATGTCAAGCCTGTGGGATTTTAATAGCCGGCTGACCTGATACCATGTGTCAAACATCTTCCTGCCAGTGATTCCATAAACCTTGACTCCCTTGAATATGATATCGTTGCTCAGGTCAAATTCCATTGGCAAAGCAGGTATGCCCAGCAGAGAGGCCCTGCCGGCATTTCTCAAAACCTTGAACCCTTTCCTTATAGCCGAAGGTACTCCAGACATCTCTAAAAGCACATCAACGCCTTCCTCGTTTGTTATGCTTAGGATTTTGTCCACAATATCTTCCTTTTTGTCATTAAGGATAAAATCAGCCCCCATTTTCTTTGCCAGATTCAACCTGTAATCTATTATGTCAACGCCGATAATTGTTGAAGCTCCACAGGCACGGGCAACCCCAATAGCCATGATTCCAATGGGTCCACAGCCCAAGGCCAAAACGGTCCTGCCGACTATCTCATCGCTCAAAACTGTGTAGGTTGCATTTCCCAGGGGTTCCTGCAAGGAAGTCAGCTCTAAGGGAAGGGAGCCATCATTCTTCCACACATTATTTTCCGGGATGGCAACATATTCCGCAAAGCATCCGTCTACGTCAACCCCCAGTATTTTGAAGTTGCGACAAACATGGGCATTTCCTGTTCTGCATTGAATGCAATGCCCGCAGGAGATATGGGTTTCTGCTGAGACGAACGTGCCAACCTGAACTGAGTTGACCTCATCGCCCACCTCGATCACCTCTCCTGATAACTCGTGTCCAAATACCCGGGGAGGTTTTATCCTATTGCTGGCCCATTGGTCCCAATCATAAATGTGCAGGTCTGAACCACAAATAGAGGCCACTTTTACCTGCACCAGGACTTCCTTCGGACCAATTTTTGGAGTGGGAATCCAACATATCTCGGCTCCTTTTTCCGGTTTGACCTTCATTATGGCTTTCATTTTGCCGTTCATAGCCTTTTCCCGATTCTTATGATGCCGAATCTTTTCATCCAAGAGTTCCCATTCCTTTATCCATTTCGGGAGATTCCATTTTCCTCTAACCCTCGGCCTCTTTATCTATACATGACGACTTAAATTCAATGGCATACATCCATTCCCAAGCACATAGAGCCCGCCCTCCCCGTCCCGAGACCGAGACGGGATCGGGAGGCGCGACATAATTT
>SDBU01008329.1_pt1 | contig 11807 bp, 16 predicted proteins | sample 2277071 | NCBI WGS metagenome assembly SDBU01 (sample SAMN10397929, study PRJNA504765) | marine sediment metagenome | isolation source: marine sediment core GS08_GC12, 126 cmbsf | place: Arctic Ocean: Gakkel Ridge, Loki's castle | collected 2008
AACCATACCTAAGATTTTACCCACCTTAAAACGCCTTAAAACAGGTCTAAATTTATCCACGTCAACCCACCCTTCCCGTCTTCCCCTAAACAGCTTTTATTTCCCTTTCCCCAAATAAAGCCTTCATTCCCTTGACAAATCCAATTTAATTTCTTATCTTACCTTTGAAGATCGAAACACAAACGAAACGGATTTGATATGACAAGAATAAACAAACCCAGAAATACTTCCCTTACCTGTCCAACTTGCGAAAGTCAGATGGAAAGGCTTGAAAGAACTATCGTTTGTGTCGGCTGTAATCGTGAAGATAACTACAAACCTTTACCCTTACCCTTGCGGGATAAAGGAAAATACATTTGCGCAAGGGAAAAAACCAATACCGGAGGTTGAAAGTGGCTAAAGCCAAAGCCAACACAGGGAACACAGCAGAAGCTGCAAGTACCACCAATGCAGGCTCGAAAGAACCTGAAATCACAGTCCGTCCAATGAGTGAATTTGCGGCAGACTTTGCCTCAACCGGCAAGCGTGCCCAAATCCACCCCTTTGAGATCGCCGAAAACAAACCTTTCCTTTCGGCGTTGAGGGCAATCGACTTCAGCAGCTTACAGAACGAGCGGTTGCATAGCTGTTTTCGGTTGCAGAACCCAGTCGACAAGAAGGATCAAACCTTCCTTGCCTTGAGTCTGGCAGCCGACAATCTAGTGGAAGTGATCGCAGAAGCTATCAACTATTACTTCCAACAGAAAAACGGGTTTACCAACCCGCTCAAGGAAAACTTCAGTTCTTATGACGCCGGCGAAACTGTCGAAGTCCTGTTGTCAAGGGTTTGTCCCACCTTCGACGGTCGTGCACAACGTGCCGCTGGTGAAGGCAAACTTTCCAAGCAAGACACAGCCGCACTTGACAGGTTGCAAGGTCTCGCAAACGAAAACCCCGCACCGATCATTCAACTGTTGACTTCCTCAATCACAGCCAATAAGGTTCTCAACAACCTGAAACCGGTGCTGTTGCGTCGGTATGAAACGATGTTGGCTGAACTGATAGCGGCAAGGGATGCATAACCTTTGCCCTTCACCTTAACCTTGAAAGGGAAGCAGCTTAACTGCTGTTTCCCTTTCGCTTGCCCTAAAAGTAAACCCTGCTAACTGGTGTCGGCAGGGTTTAACTTTGTTTAGTGGATCCTCAAGTCGGTTTGTTCAGTCGGCTAAATCCGCCGGAAGAGTTTCATATTGATAAACAAAGGCAACAACTGCATCAGCAGCTTCTTGCCAATCGGCAGGTAAAGTCCGACACAACAGAGGCGCGTTGAAGGGATAGTTGTCTGGCTTCCCTTGGGGTGGCGTTGAGTAACCCATAAGATCGTCCATTGCCTTTCTTGCAACAGCTTTGAGCGCATCGGCTTCAGTCTTGAACTGTGTCATCTTCAATCCCCTTTCGGTTTGTGTTAAACTACATAAAGAAGATACAACATTCTTATCCCAAAGTCAAGTCTTATCTGCATTCTTTTACTCCTACCCTTCTTATCCACCTTTGGCTGTGTTGCTTGCATCTGAAACTCTTCTACTTGAAACCATTCCATCCCGAACCTTTCCGGCAGGGATTGTTTCACTCACAACCATTTCATCCGCAACAACTACAGAACTTCAACGGGGCATACGGGGGACTGTTGATCGTGCGATCCTTAATGTACCCCCTCTACAATTTGCCAAAATATTTCATCCTCAACAAAGAGCTGTGCAAGCGCAGGAAAAAGGGGAGGAGAAGTGGATATTGACCCGAACAAAAAAATAGTTGGAAACCCTTGATTTCAGTAAGGTAAAGATGTATCTTGTGATAGAAAGGTGTATAAAGGACTTCAAGTTAAATGCTGCAACTCCCGACTCGACATATCAACTCCAATGGAGAAATGAAAGAAGCAACACCTCCAGCTCGGTGGCAGGATGTGATTATGTTGCACTTTTGTGGGGAGCCGAACATAGCCATTGCCAAAGCGACGGGGTATGTAGTAGGGACGGTTTCGGGGATTGTTCATTCTCCTTATGGGAAACAGTTGCTTGCGAATATGCAGCTTGAGCAAGCATCTCAGACGACAGATCTCAAAAAGAAGTACAAGGAGATGGTGGTAAAGAACTTGGATGTTCCGAGAGGTATTCTTGAGGATAGGGAAGGGGCTCCGTCTCTTAGGTTGAAATGTTTCTTTCAGTTGTCTGATAGAGCCATTGGCAGCCCAACCCAGACTATAAACTCGAACAAGAATGAAGGTCTTTCGGCCGACGAGTTGGATCAAGTGCTTGATCGTATTCATGCAGAGAAAGCGAAAAACGCCGAACCGGCCGAAGTGACCGAGATCTCAAATGCCGAGTAAATCAATCAAAACTCACTTCACTGACAAAGAAATGGATTGCGGTTGCGGGTGTGAAAAGACTGTTTCCCCAACTTTGCTTATTCACCTTGAAGCTTTGAGATCTCAAATCAGTAGCTTTTTAATAATCACCTCCGGCGCTCGCTGCGAAGCTTACAACCGGCAGATTGGAGGAGCCCCAAATTCTTGGCACTTGAAAGGCTTGGCGGTGGATATTGTCTGTGAAGACAGTGAGTTTCGAGCGGCAATTATTCGACTCGCTGGGCAACTGGACTTCTTCGGCATCGGTATAGCAAAAACCTTTGTTCACCTCGACCTCCGACCCCCTTCGGAGAAACGTTGTTTTCTTTACGATTAACAAGCAGGAAAGATCAATGGAAATTACAAATAAGCAAGTTTTCACCTTCGCGCTCAACGCTACGGTACATGATGTCACTGTGGAGGTGGCAAAACTTGAGCTTGATACAGGGTTCTTCGATGCGTGGTTTAAGAATGTGCTAACTGCCGACGTAGTTCTCACCCAGATCCTCGCAGGTTGGAAAATCAAGGACAGGGATCAGGCTTGGAGACCTTTTTTCATAGATCAGAACGCCGCTGCTCAGGATCACAACGTCCCGAATTATGCTAACATCAACGACATCGCCGCAGCCGATCAGGGTTATGCGATGGCAGACGGACTCTGGCATCATATGCTCTTAGCTAATCCCAACGGTGTGGCGATAATTCCGATGTTGGTAGAGAACGATATCATCCAAATTCAAGTTATTGACTACAATGATACCTTGACTGGAGCAGAGGTAAACACCCCTGTGCTTGAGTTCCGGCATCAGATTTCCATAACTGGCCCAAGAGTCTAACAATCATTCTAAGGGGATAATAAAATGTTTGGTGGAGCACCTTGGGGTCACGGAGGCGGCGGACTCAAACTAAATGCTGCTGGAGATTTAGATATTGGCTCTGGTAATCTCCTCGTTGGCGGAATTACTGCTCAAGGGCAGTTGATTCTTGACGGGAACCACCTGAAGCTGCTTCAGGTACGCAAAGATGGTGGCGGAGACGTGTTTACCGTTGACACACAGAACTCACAGACATTTGTAGGCGCTGGCACATCGGAAAAGGTGGCTATCGCAGCATCCTCGTCTGAAAGAAGAACGGGGCTTTACTTTCCGGCAGGAGACCAGGTCGCTCTTGTGGTCGACGGACTTAAAGCTCTTAATGTCCGCAATTTTGGCACCGCCGGGAGTCAGGTTGTGGTAACCGGCGGTACGGTTACCAACGCAGGGGCGGTTCGAGGACTCAGCGTCAATACAGTTCTAAATGATGGTACACCTTTTGTTGGTGGTGAGTTTTATGATGGACTTCAAATAACTCTCACCGAGACTGACATAGCGGGCTGGGAGAACATCTACTTCTTGGACTTCCTTGCCGGAGTGGCTGGTGATGAGCCTAAGTTCAGAGTTGACAATGCTGGGAATACAGAGATTGATGGTTTCACAACGCTCGGAGGTGGTGCTCCTAAAATAAAGATGAAGAAACTTACTGGCACATCTCCTGCCGTAGGAGCTTCAGCAACAATAGCGCATGGATTGAATCAGAGCAAGATAGTTGGGGTTCAGGCTCTGGTTTCTAACGATAGTGGTAATCGAATTCCACCTAACTTTACAAGTGTAGCCAACCACGAGTTTGATTTCTTTATTGATGCGACTAATGTGCATATTTACTGTATTGCTGGTGCCAGTTCAAGTATAAATGGCAATGCAGTTGTAGTCTTGATAACTTACGAGGAATAAATGAAGGGCTGATAATAAGGGTCACAACCGCAGTCAATAATTCAATCAACGACGCCAGTTTTCATATTGGAGCAAACCTGCTATAAAAAGAGGAATGTAGAATGTTTAAAATCGGCCCACTTCAGGAAATCCCCTCCAACTGCAGTGAACAAGTATTCTCTGTTTCCAGTTCAGGTGAGCCCGCTAAAGTCGGTGTGATTGTTGCTTGGGTTATGGAAACCACTTCGACTCCAACCACCGAGACAGCGGTGTTGCTTGAGAAGCTCGCCGTTCGGTTATCGACTACGGCCGACGACTTCATCGAGGTGTCGAAGGAAGAGGGTAAACTGCTTTGTCAATGTTTGAAGGCAATCCCCCTTCCCGCTTGGGTCAAAGCGGTTGTGAATGAGAACCTTTTAACTGAAGATATTCCGCCGAAGGAGGAGCTTGATGGCAAGCAATAATCTGCTCGATGCAGTCGTTCGGCACCTTGTACAGAAGGCGTTAAAGGCTCCTAACCTCTCCGACAAAGAGCGAGAGGATTATGTAGCCAACCGGCTTAATGGTAAGGTCAAAGAGCGGCTTGTAATCCAGCTTCCTAAAGGTGTGGTTAGAGGGGAGGTTGGCTCCTCTTGATATGGCTTATCCTCCCGTGGGTTGGGTGGATCTCCTATAGGCTTTGTTTAGAGAACTCATTTTGGTTTGACTATAGTTTTGACGAAGTTCACCATTCCGATTTCGGCTGGGCTTTAATAATACAAGGGGCTTCGATTGACTCCTTCTGGGAGACACTCATAGGGCTGATCTTTATTGTAGATGACGCCGTTGGCCACTGGAGAAAGGCTCATGGAAAATCTGAAGAGTGGATATTAGAATACACCTTTCGACCTGTATATAATCGCATCTGGAGGTACTTCAATGGACGATGAAAGGAGAAGGTGTGTTTTGGGCAGTGATAAAATCCTCGATAAAATCAACGATCAACTGACGGATATTAAAGTTGAGCAAGAGGGGATTAAAACGCAGGTTGACATCACTGCTCAGGAAGTGCACAGCACAAGGGATGAGATCAAGGCGCTTATCCCCCAAGTTGTAACCAATACCAACTTCCGAAAGGCGATGGTTCGGGGGATGAGTATTTTAGTGGGTGGGGGAGCGCTTGCTGCTGGAATAGGTAAGCTAACAGGTTACTTTTAAGTCGGAGATAAACAATGGACTGGATTACAGGAGCTGTAGGAGCTGTCCTCGGTATACTCGGTACTGCCAGCTTCATAGGTATCAAATTCCGCGAGCCAATCAAGTTGATGGTAAATTTGATTGGGTATGTTCAAGGCCGAAAGACTGGTGGAGCTGTGTACACAGGGGCGTTTGCAGTGGGTCGAGCAATCAGTATTCTCGGTCGAAGATATTGGGGGGCAAAAGCGTGGGAGAAATCACACGAACCCCGCCTCGAGGAGCTTCAAAAGCAATTCAACCGAGGTGTGAGGGACGGTTGGAATAAGGATGATTAGGAGAATAGTGTAATGATACTCCGAAGATCATTTGATCGGCCCAAGTTCCTTGCTGAGGTGCGTCGAGAAGCGCAACTACACAACCAGCAAGCAGAAGCATTGGTAGAAGCCCGAAGAAAGACGGCTGAGGCGGCAGAACTTGCCGCTGCGACGGCGGCAGAGGAAGAAGCAGCAGCTAAATTAGAGGCTGAGGAGGCTGAGGAGGCTGAGGCCGCGAAAGCAGCCGAAGAAGCTAAGTTAGCCAAAGAAACAGCTGAGGCGTCAGCTAAAACCGCCGTCAAGCCGTTACAAACCTCTTCCAAGCCCAATCTCGCGGCCCAAAAACCACGAAGGGGTGGAAAGAAGGGTAAATGATCCCTGCTCGAGTCAATTTCATCATCTATCAAGGCTCTGACTTTGTCTACAATTTTGCTATGAAGCAGAACGGGACGGCTATGAGCCTTGTGGGGGCAACTATTGCTTTACAAGCCCGAGAAACTGCTGATTCCTCAGTAAAGTTGATCCAGTCAGGCACATCCCCTCTCTCTGGAGATGAAAACCTCACTATCACCATCACTGACGTTAATCAAGGGCTGTTTAAGATAGCTATGACCGCGGCTCAAACTGCAACTTTGGACTTCATCACTGCCGAGTGGGATTTGGAAATCACAATCAGTAGCGTGGTTACAAGATTTTTCGAGGGGATTATGACTTTGAGTAAGGAGGTAACAAGATAATGGCATCGAGTGAGATTGTTGCCTTGATTTCTGAGGGTGCTGTTTCTGCCCCCTCCAGTCCTCCTGACCCCTCCTCAGTAAGCAGCGTTGCTGGAGTTCGGCAGGTGATGTTCAGGTGGACTTCGGCCGAGGATGCTGGGCCGAACATCTATCCTTACATTTGGCAGTATAGATACCGAGTCAAAAATGGCGGCACACCTGCCTTTGGTAGCTGGATTGATACACTTAATTCTTTTGTCAATATCCCTCTCACCTCTGGTAACCTCATTGATCATGGATATGATGCGACTATAGAGATTGAGGTCAGGTCAAGGAACGCTGCGAGTGATGACTTCTCGAATGCGGTAGCTGAAGAGACTGACTGCATCGCTGCGGTATTGGATCCAGCCGATTTTGAGGCCGGCATTGTTACAGTCGCCACTCTTGATCCCGACGCCACTAACCGGATGTTCACCGATGGAGCGAAAGTGGTGGGGGGAATTGCCACGGCCGAGGATATAGTTGAAGGGGCAACTAAGAAGTTCGCTGCCGAAAGTGATGCTACTGTAGGGGCCAAGGCAGGCACAAACCTTGTTGATGAGAGCGATGTCTCCCTCAGTGATGCTGACATTAAGAATAGTGCGGTTGACACCGCTTTTATCGTCGCCACTGGAGTAGAGGTTGATGACCTTGGTGGTTACTTAGTTGCTCAGGCTGATGCTGCAATAACCGCAAGATTGTCTGCGGCTGAGAAGGCTAACCTTGCGCTCGACAAAACTATTGATGGAACTAACCTTCTCTATCACGTAGGAAACAAACCGACTTCGGCCGATGTAGGGCTCACTGCTGTGGTAGATAAGAACTCGGCCGATATGGTTGAGGATGGTATAAATGATACTATCCTTGGAGTCGAGACTACCGCTGTGTTAACAGCCGGCCTCATGGCTGCCATCAACAATGATGCTGGGACTATCAATAGTGCTCGCATCGCCAACATTGCAGCAACTAAGGTGGTTCATTCCGCCGTTGCGAGGTTTGATGGTAGCGGGCGGCTGACGGCCGAACTGGATGATGGAGCAGGAAACCAGCGTTCTATTGCAAACTTGACTAAGGCTGTCAACGCGAGTGGTGAATGTGTTGAACTGAATTTGTCGGCCGCGAATTTCACTGGCGACACAGCCGACATCCCTGAAGATGCCGCTCACGTCTTCAATACCGCAAACGAGAAGCTCGGCTCTGGGTATGCCCACACTGGTCTCGACTCTTCTGGCCGCGTCAAAGTCGGTATTGTTTATGGAGGTAATTCTGTCACTGCGGGCGAAGCCTACAATCGCATAAAAGGTCGGAGACCAATCGGTGGTAGGGACGAAGAGAACACCGCTGGACTCGCAGTATTCACCGATCTTGCTATTTCTTTAGGTGGGGGTGCCTACAACACTATCATAATGAAGTCCGCCATCCTCTCTTTAGGTGATCTGACATGGTATGCGAAGCTGAATTGTGCTGCTGCTGACGCTGGGTCGCTGGCGCGATTGACTGTTAGAGATTCAAGTGGAGCGCTGATCCTAAGTGGTACTCCGGTTGCCATACCCACTCCAGCTAAAGGAATTATCGAGTTATCTGTTGTTGTGGGCGGTCTTGCGTTCTCTGATGGAGACCTTTTGCAGGCGCGTATAGAGATCGATACACAGGGTAATGTTGTAACCATCGCAGATTGGGGCATTAGCGCAGGAATATGATAGTCTCGAGAGGATTGATAGGGCAGCAAAACCCGAGTGGCACTAACCCAGCCGAAGTCCTTCGGGTGTATGACAAAGGTATGAGGATTACGGTGCGCTCCATCGTAATTGCTAACGTAACTGGTGGGGGATTGGCCTTTCGTGTCTTTATTCTTTTTGGCTCTCAGCAGTCTGTGGGGGTGGGGAATGCTCTTTACTATGATGTAGCTATCGCTGCTAATACCACTTTTCAGGAGAACATCGAGTGGGTATTGGGGCAGAATCAATCCCTCGTAGTGCGTAGCAGTGCGGGCAATGGATTAGCGTTTTCTTTGTTCGGCGAGGTTGAGAAAGACGATGAGTGAATTAGTTGATGAGGTTGAAACTCTAACCCGCAAGCAATGTATGGAAATTGCTTATGAGTGTGGTAAGAGTTCGAAGCTCTTTGCAAAAACCTTCTTTCCCGATGTGTTTCATTTGCCTTTCTCAAAGGAGTTGCATGATCCTATTTTTGATCTTATGGATAACTGCGACGCTCCGAGGATAGTTATCAAGGCTCCAAGAGGTATAGGTAAATCCTCTGTGGTTAACTATCTCCTGCCTATAATGAAGATTGTGTATCGGCAGACTAACTTCCTCTTGCAAGGTTCAGCCTCGGTTCCGCTGGCTGAGGCCGACTCAGAAGCAGTCAAAGATGCTTTGATGCAGAACGAATTGCTCAAGAAGGTCTTCGGAAGTTTCAGACCTGAAGCCCGTAGCGATGATTTCTCTAAGAAGAAGTGGGTTACTACTCCAAAGGAAGCTGGTGAAAGGACAGCTGGTCATCCGGGGACTCTGGTGGTTCCTACTTCTTGGAAGCAGAAGATCAGGGGTCAAAAGCACACTACTCCTTTAGGGTTGTTTCGTCCAGACTTTATTATTGTGGATGACTTAGAGGACTCCAAAGAAGTCCACAGCGATGCGATCAGAGAGAAGATGCTCCACTGGTTCATGTCGGATTTGAAATATGTAGTTCAGAGGCGACGTGGCCCGCATGAGTTTCCGTGGAAGTGGTGGGTGATCGGGACTTTCCTTCATGATGATGGGATCATTCAGAGGTTGTGTGACGACGACACTTGGCTTTCGGTGGAGTTGGCCATTTGTGATGAGAATACCTTTGAAAGTCACTGGCCGGAGTTCATGACCACCGAAGAGATCAAGGAAGATTATAGGTCTCATGCAAATCAAGGGACTACCCATATTTGGAGTCAGGAGATGCTTGGGGAGGCTCTCGATCCGAAGACGGCCAAGTTCCAAGATGATTATTTTATTCCTTACGAAACGAAGGAGCTGGAGGGTAAGTTGTTGGAGAGTGTGGTGCTCATTGATCCAGCCAAGACCCTTGAGGAGTATTCCTCTGACACAGCTATTGTTGGGTGGAGCTTCTGCCGAGACGAAAATCTATTGTATTTGAGGGATATTGTAGTCGGGGCGTTGCACCCCAGCGATATGATCGAGGAAGCGTTCAAGATGGCTGTCGCGTTGTCCACTGGTTATTCTCGTTGTGTGATCGGCTACGAAGTCACTGGACTTAATTTATATATCACTTGGCCTTTGCAAAACTACAACATAGAAAAAGGGTACAACTTTGAGTTGGTGGAGCTGGTCGCTACTGGTCACAAAGACGATAGGATAATGTCTCTTGCTCCACTCTATAAACAAGGTCGTATAAGGCATCTTAAAACTATTTCTGCTCCACTGGAGTTGCAGCTCAAAAGGATGCCGAAGTCAGCGAGGAAAGATGTCGCTGATGCTGCGAGTTATATTGTTCAAATGATGGGCAAAGGCGGGAAGTTTTTTAGAAGCCAATCGCCTCTCAGCCGAGTGGAGTTCAACAAGCGAATGAGCCACCTGAAAAGAGACGTTTACTCAAGGTTCAAACCTATTAGACAAAGGTTGCAATTCTAATGATAGACGGCGTAGGAGCAATCGTAGGCATCAAAGAGCGGCGGGCGTATCGTTACCCCAACGGGGCTGACCTTCAGCCCGACAGCGAAACTCATACCAAATTGGTAGGGTATTTGAAGGGGTTTCTGAATAGAGCCCATCAATCAGCCATTCAACGCCACCCTCAGATGAAAGCGATTGACGATATGCTGAGGAGTTTCATTGACCTCACGGCTTATGAGAAGTCTGTGAAGATGACAAATAATCGAGAGCCGATGCCTATTGTTCTTCCGGAAAGTTACTCTATCAGGGAGACCTTGCTTTCGTATCTGAGTGGGACTTTTTTGCGGGAAGATCCTATATTTAGGTATTTTGGGGTTGAGCCTTCGGACAAGTTAGGTGCGGTGCTGATGGAGAAAACCATCGACTGGCAGGTTCGTAAGACTAAGGTGGCTCTGGCTCTTATTGCGTTTTGGGGTAGTGGGCTGGCTCATGGTAGAAGCTTTGTCATGCCTCATTGGCTGGTGAAGAAAGGTAAAAAAGTAGGCCGAAGGTTTGAGTCAAAACTGGTTGAGCGGATCGCGGGGTCGAGTATTTTGCCGGTGGCTGTGAAAAGGTTTTTGAATGAGAAGCGGATCTATGAGGTGGTGAGGTTTGAGGGGAATGAGTTGATCAATGTAAACCCCTATGCAGTGTATCCTGATCCTGATATTCCGGCCGGAGAGATACAAAGAGGTCGAGGCTTTGCTCATGTGGATCGGACGAATTTATTTAACTTGTTGGAAGACGAGCAAACAGACCAGTTTATGTTCAACGTGAGGTATTTACAGGATGGGGTAGCAGGGATTGCAACGACTTCCGAGTTCTTTAACCAGTATGCCGAGGCGTCCTCGGTTCCTGCCGAGCAAGCTGCTGGAGACGATAGACTGGTGGATGTCTTTTATATTGAGAAGAAAATCATACCGGCCGACTTTGGGTTAGCAAATAGTAATGAGCCTGAAAACTGGGAGTTTATGCTCGGTGGCGATAGTCTTCTTATTGGCGCGAGAAGATTGGAAGATGTTCACGGGGGGTTCAACATCGCAGAGATGGCTACAGAGTTCGATGGGGTCACAGCTACTCCGATCTCTAAAATTGAGACTGTTTTCGGTGGGCAAGTGGCGATAAACTTTGAGATCAACTCAAGGATCGCTAACAAGCGGATGAGCGCTCAAGGAGGTTGGGCGTTTGATCCGTTGATGATAAATCAAGAAGACCTCATGGATCCCGGCCCTGGAATGCTTGTGAGAACAGTGGAGAGTATGTGGGGCAAAGGTATGAGGATCTCAGACTTTTTGGAGCCGTTGAACTCACCTGATGTAACCGCGAGTAATATCTTTGATATCGAATTTATACGAGAGATGATGAGAAGTGGTGTCGGGGTGGGGGGTAAGGAGCAGGGGATACAAAGGCAAAGAGGCGAAAGAATTACAGCCGAAGAATCTCGTGACACGCGCACCTCTGCTATGTCCCGCTTGGCGTTCATGGCTTACAAAGTATCTTTACAAGCGCATCAAGACATAGCCGAGATGTTTGCCTACAACACCCAACAGTATATGAGTATGAATAGATACGTCAGAACTATCGGCAATTTGGATGAGACTCTCAGGGAACAGTTTGGAGTAAAAGACGACCGAGTGAAAGTGACTCCGTGGGATGTGTTGGTAGATTTTGATGTCCATGCAGGAGATGTGTTAACTACTGGTGCCGAGGATGTAGGCAGTATGATCCAGATTTTTCAGATGATTTCGGGCAATGAGACTGTGCATGACAAGTTTGATCTGTTT
>SDBU01008330.1_pt1 | contig 11806 bp, 29 predicted proteins | sample 2277071 | NCBI WGS metagenome assembly SDBU01 (sample SAMN10397929, study PRJNA504765) | marine sediment metagenome | isolation source: marine sediment core GS08_GC12, 126 cmbsf | place: Arctic Ocean: Gakkel Ridge, Loki's castle | collected 2008
CTTCACGGCTCGACAGTCATCGCAAATATCACAAAGCATCCTTGCTCGCATCCATGATTGTATGGTATCATAATTGCAATATGCTGTCAAGTAGGAAAAATAGAACGTTTGAACCATGACAAAGATCATATTGACATCTTATTATAATCGTATATAATGAAGGCAATCAAGGATAAAGAAATGAAAATCGGCAAATTCATCAAAGACCAACTCAAAGAATATGGATATGATTTCTCAGCCAACGACACTGTTGCCTTTGTAAATTACAAACTTTATGAAGCTTACGAGTGGTTTTATGTTGCCGATGGAGATTATGGGCTTGCGATTTATTCAAGTGAAGAAGGAGGAGCCTAATGAAAGGAATCACTACTTATTACGAGAACGGTAAAACAGCGTTTTCTATCTGGCAGGCTAGGCTTAGAGATGAAATGCCCCAGGCTGAAGGTAGGGGAAACCCAATGCTCTGGTGGTCAATATTTCCAGGAGGTATGCCCTATTGTGTAGTCTTGATAAAGAATAAAAAGGAGAAAGGAAAATGAACCACTTACAAGAAGCGAAAGATCATGTAGCAGAACTACACGATGACGGTAACCCTCAACTAAGAGATCATCCGCCAGATAGTGAGGATATGGCTGTTGTGGGCCACGCCCTGATTGCTATTGCGAGTGTAGTTGACGAAGGACTGCCAGCAATGTTTGATGTGATTGATGAGCATAACGGACACTTGCGAAAACAAAACGAGCATCTTGGAAAGATTGCTGAACAGCTTGTAATACAGAATAATATAACTAAACATATTGAAGGCATTCCGGCAAATGTGGATTTTACCAAAGAGGAGGACAAATGAACCAAACGGACGTGATACTCAAAAGGATGCGTGAATGGAAAGACCAGTACTGCAACAGTGATGAATACAATGACGCTAGAGAAGATTGTATTGTTGAGTTGAAGCATATTATCGCCTCGCTAAACGATAAATGGAACAAGAAATATCCAACACAAACGGGATACTATTGGTTTTATGGGTGGCTTGGAAGAAAGATTTGGCTTGGCGAAGAAATAAAGCCATCCTACTATTTAGTAGAAGTACGGCAAGCGTCTAATAGCCTTGTATACATCACAAAGAACCAGTTTATTTACCCTAGTGAAGAACCCGTAGAAGGTCACTGGATACCAGCAGAACTTCCAGCTCCCCCGGAAAAGGAGGACAAATGAATATGCTTGCAATCGCTATAATATATACAGCTGGAATTGCTGGGGCTGTATATCTCGGAATAAACGGTAGGTTTTGGTTAGCTTTCTGGATTATTATTGGGTTATCTGGTCTTAGGTATAGAGAATACAAGGAGGACAAATGAAATGTTTGTGTCCCGCGCCTGATTACATCAACGTTCCATTGCCACACGGTATGACTGAAACTATTCTACTCAAAGGATTTGGTACTGTCCTGCACGGAAAGAAAGTTACCTGTCAGTGTGAGATTTGCGGACAAGAATTGTGTGATGACTGCCGAGCGCTGTCAGTCTGGGGACTGGATGACTGGGAGCTGGACTGGCCTCTCTGCCCTGACTGTGCGGAGGTGGAGAGATGATAATAGAAGTCCTTGGATATACTATACCGGAGCTAGTACACCTTATTAATTATTACATAGAGAGGGAGGGGAAAGATACATTGATACGCACGGTGGTAGTCCTCGAAGCACGCATCAAAGAGCTGGATGCAGAGAACGCAAGGATTACAGACGCCTATAAAGACATCATCACTAGACTAAATCCAGACGACAGGTCAGGCATCAACATCACGCCTTAGAAGCATCATTATCAGCACAAACAAGGCTCAATGACGGCTACAGTACACCTTATAAATAATAACAGCGTAGGCAACCCATGAAAAGAGTATCACGCCTACGCTGAACACTAACTTATCTATCGTCGTCCTCAACAAATTCAAGCTCCACAATATCCCCCTTCTGTGCTTCTGTCCATTCAAGCACTTGTTGCACTAACTCCATTGACTGTCCTGCCAAGTCAACCGCTTTTGATTCCCTTTTCTCTTTGTTCTCCTCTTTCTGCCCGAGTATCTTATACATTGTCTCAACAAACATCCGGGCTTCACGAGCAGACTTGTCATCAAAGACTTTATCCATCGCTACCTTTGCCATTGCCCCCAATACTTCTGTCTTGCTTCGCCCGTCAATAATAATTCCATGTTCTTCAAACGACTTACAAATACCTTCAACCATTCTCTCGGTACGCAAGTCCTCTCTAATAGCAAGAACCTGCTCAACGTTAGCACCAAGCTCCTTGTTCATAGTGAACTTGTCCTCTCGGAATGTGCCAGGTGGATAAGCAAATCCTTTCTTGCCCCCGCCCCCGTTCACCCATACAGCAGTCAATCCTAAAGGTGGTATTTTATATCCCTTCAAGTCAGTGAACACTAATGGAAACCTATCGTCCTCGTTGTACCTACACCTTAACTCTTCGGTTGATTCGGGAATAGGCATGTCCTCGCCATAGACAAATAGCTCATCAGCATTAGGAAAATCTTTACCCGTGAGTCTATCTTTGGGTTCAGGGTACTTGTTTTCAATAAAGTTTTTATAATCCATTATCTGCAAATCTCCATCGCATCGTACAACAACACTGTTGTATCACTGTCGTTATAATCAGTTACATTCGTCAAGCATCTATCCTCATACCATCTGGTATTTATATACACTTGCCTACCCATGCATGTACAATAAGCTTGTTGTTTAATACCCTGTGCTAAAAACACAAAAAGATAAATACAAGCCACTATCCATATAACCCATAACCCACGCCACAACAACTTCATTGTTTTCACTCCCGCTGAAATCTTTTACCTATTTGTTTTCACTGGCAATGAAGACTATTTGTCTAATCCCCTCTGCACAATATCCACAAGGCACTCCATCATCAAGCCCATCATCAGAACCGCAGCAGGAGCAGAAACCGCTTGCATACTCTCCCGCTCTATCACGCTTGTACCGAGCATCCATGTAATCACGCTCTGCTTGTTCGATTGACGCTATCAGATACTTGCTCATTCAGTCCTCCCTTTCTAACCAGTTTATAGCAAGTTTCCTCTGTCTTTTCCAAAAGGTTTTACTATGACGAGAAGTGGCTATCTTCTCAGTAAAGTATTCCTCAATCATCCGCTTGGTTATTTCTTTGTCGGATTCAAGCCTGTGCAAAGTGCCATTGCTGTCAAGTATATACATTGGCTTACACAAATCGCTCAACTTGTCCTGCATTTTTTTGAGCTTGTCAGTCTCTGCGGTGAGGGCTTCAATATCTTTTTTGAAATCTTTGTAATCAGGCCAAACTTCTCGAAGGTAGCCAATTATATTTACCTTCAACATTGCCGTCGTCCTTGCTTTTTCTTCTTGTGGCGTTGATTGAAAATTATCGACTTCTTGGTATACAGCATGGATGAATTGTGCAATCCTGCTCATTTGAGGGGAGAGTTGTTCTGTTATTGATCTTTGAGTTGGTGGTGATGTTTTTGGTTCTGGTCTTTTATAAGTTCTCTGATATGGCATTAGTGGTCTGGTCATGGTTTCTTAGCAGACTTGAGGTTTTGATATGCGTTACCCTCTGATGTCTGTCCTCCACCAACAATATATAACAAGACGGGATTAGTTAGCTTGACTTTGCTTCCAGCCTTCGGTATCCAGTCAGAAAATATCTCGGTAAATATCTCTCGCCCCTTCTCGCTGCTTAAGTTGTGAGTACACGCTGGATATTGAGAGTGTTCATTGTAAAAACGTATCTCTCTATCATCCGTTGAATAAGAATCAACAAGTATCTCGTAGCTCTGCCCCACTAAACAGTCAGCTACCTTCGGCTTCTGTGTCTTGATACCAAGATACTGAGTGCCATCCTCAAGAGTTGTAGTCGGAGCAGGCGGTACTTGTGGCGGGTCTGCAAATATATCGTCAGGCTCAGTTGCTAGAGACTGAACTGGCTCACCAAACGGTATCTCGTCTGCTTGTTCAATCAAGTCCGGTTTGACGTAGATGTTATTCCTGTCAGCCCAAGGCTTTGCATCAACGGCATCTAACATATCCATTAGTTTAGTTAATGCTTGCTCTGCTGTGTCCCCCATCTCTGTTGCTGTTACTTTAAATCCTTTGTAATCTAAATACGTACTGGCCCAAGATTTCTCATTCATTTTACTCTCCTCTAGTTAGTCCTTCTTGTTGATAAAGTACATCCTTCTCCATCTCTCGCTGTTCTTGTTCCCACTCACTGCAAGCAAGCCAGCCAGCGGTGAAGTCAACAAGCCCAATTTCCCAAACTTCCGGTGGGACAATACCTAACGAGCGTGGCCCATTTAGCTTGATGTATTCCTTCCGTATAATCTCATTCATTGCTAGTCCTCCTTAGTCCTGACCATATATATTAGAGACAGATTCCATCAAGCCCTCTAGCGATTCCGATGATACAATCCCTTTGACGCAATGGTATACCATTATCTCTGCATGGAATTTATCGTCAAGATAATACACATGTGCATAGAAATCCCAACCTGGATACTTACCATAAACTTCTCCCGGTTTAGTCATCAACGCTTCTGCTAATCCATCGTCAATGGTATGGTCACAATTAGTCATGTTTAGTCCACAATATTCCATTTGTTCTGTCTTATCCATCTTTATCTCCAGTAGTGAGGGCGGGTAATCGCTTCCACATCGACTGGATTACCGTTCTATGTGTCCACCGCCCCCACTGTCCCTATTGTATCACAAATTATACAATTACCATAATCATTTACCTTACAGTTCCGTTGCAAATTTGGAATGGTGTTTTGTGATACGTGTGGTATGATAGATACGTGGGGTAGGGTAGCTCAGTGGCAGAGCAGGGTCGCCCCCGGGTCACGGGTTCAATCCCCGTCCCCGCCCCACATTTTACAAGCGCATAGAATAAGGAGGAGTGATGGATAAACTAATTAGCTTTGACACATACTTAGACATTAAGCAAATTGTATACGGGACACTACATGAAACCACGTGCTGTGGGGATAATATTCCAGAGGAAAACTTTCTAGTCTTGTCCGAAGAGATAACGGATAGGATAATTGATTACTTACAGGCTTGCGAAGGGATACCGGTATGAAGAAAATAACAGTTGAACAGCGAGAAGCGATATTGAGTAATGCCTATTCAAATGAAATACACATGCAAGCAGAATGGTGGTATGATTTTGAGGACTGGCTCAACGCCAACACGGAACCGGAACACTACTGCCATGATTGTGAGGTAGAGATGATACATGACTCAGCTACGGGGTGGTATTGCCCCGTCCATAATTTCGGAGGAAAGAATGAAGACTGAATGGGAATGTATTGATATGAAGTGTACACACTGGGACGGTGACAGATGTACGCTTGGGTTTTGTGAGCCGGACAGTCCACTATACGATGAGTACCTAGCATGGGAAAGGAAAGATAGCTTTAAGTTTGAACAATCAGTTACATTTAGAGAGTGGTTTGACGCTTACGTAGAGGAGGAATAACGACGGTGCTTATTTGATAGATAAGATAAGCATACCTGACGTGCAAATCAGGTTTAGTAAGTCGTCACTTTTTGTATATTGGTGACAAGAAACGATAACATTACATTGCATAATAACAAATAAAATGTTACATTCTGTGTAGATACAGGGGAATTATTACCCCATAAGTACACAAGACGTATTGACATTCAATCCTTGATATGATATACTAAAGCATTGAGGCTAATGCTTATGAAACGAAACTCAAAAACAAATAATCTAAATACACCGCACCAAATGGGCGCACGAGTGAGATTAGCCTCTCTTCTGTCGTTTCAGAAACTTGTGCGTCCTTCTGGTGTGATGTAAAAGGAGAGTAAATGAATATCCGTTCTTACTCAAGCCCGAAAGCATTTGGACACAGACTGGTTCAAGATATACTGGACGGGCATGTTGTCATTCAAGAAAAGATTGACGGCAGCCAAATAAGTTTTAGCTTTGGCGAGGATGGGTTAGCAGTTCGTTCCCGCAATCAACAACTAGACTTAGAGGATGCCGGAATGTTTCAAACTGCTGTTGATTTTTTACAAACGATTACGTCAAGCATGGGATTCGGATGGGTATATCGTGGAGAATATTTATCAAAGCCCAAGCACAATACATTATGTTACAACAAGGCACCCGATAACTTTATAATCATATATGATATAGATAAGGGCAACACGGACTACACTCCTCCCAAAGAAATGTCGGAGCTTGCTAATTATATCAAGCTAGAGTCCACCCCTTTGTTGTGGGAAGGCGATGGTAAAGACGTAACGCTTGACTTTCTCAAGCAATTACTAAACAACGACTCAATTCTTGGTGGGATAAAAGTAGAAGGAGTAGTCATCAAGAATTATGACAAGTATCTCAACGACAAAGTAATGATGGCAAAGTATGTTAGCCCCGAGTTCCAAGAGAAACACGGCAAAGACTGGAAAGCAAGACATCCAGGTATCATTGAGTATATCGTTGGGAATTTCAACCGTGAAGCAATTTGGCAGAAAGCAGTACAACATCTAGCAGAAGCAGGAGAACTAGACCACGAACCGAAAGACATTGGTAAGCTAATGAAAGAGCTGAACCTTGACATCAAGCGCGAACATGGTGAGGACATCAAGGAAATGCTATACAAGAGTGAAGTCAAGAAAATTATCAAGGGCTTGACCAACGGCTTTCCTGAATGGTATAAAGAACAACTTGCAAAGGATGTGTTCTAAGCGCTTGTAATACTCTAAGGTATATATACCTTAGAGATTGATAGCTTTTGATAGTCATTTGGTAGTGAGCGTGTGGTATAATTGTAATACTGGATGGTAAATCTATGAACAGAAACTCAACAAACAATAATCAAATAGTCTACCAGCAAGAGCGCATGGGTGGGTATCCAGCCCTTCTGTTCAGCCTGTGCGCTCTTTCCGGTGGATTGGAGGAATGATGGCACTAAAACCAGCAAAGAATTATAGGGTTATCTGGCGAAGGTGTTGTCGGTATTGCCGACATTGGAATGAAACACCGGACAGATATATGTACCAATGCGACAGATCACCAAATGAAATAAGTGGAGACTGGACAGCTATGATGCCCTACGCTCACGTTTGTGATAGGTTCGTTGAACGGGCGCCCACCACGTATAACCCACCCACACAGGAGGAATGAATGACATACAAAAAACCAACCTATACACAAGTGCCGAACTTGTTATTAGACGATCATATGAAGGACATGGACAAGTGTGAATTAAAAATAGTACTCGCCGTGATCCGCAATACTTTCGGATGGCATAAAGGCAGGGACAGAATAAGCTACACCCAGTTTGAAAAACTAACAGGACTATCTAGGGCATCTGTTCAAGAAGGTGTAAAGCAAGCATTAGCTCGTGGCGTAATGCGAAGATACGAAGTCAGGAATGGGTTTGAATACGCATTGAATATTGTGGACACCATACCAGAAAACGGTACAGATAAGCCTGAAACTATACCAGAAATTGAACATACAAAAGAAAGTATATTAAAGAAACATACTGGGGAGAGTTTTGATTCTCTTGCTACAAGCCAAAAGCCGGTGCAATTTGCTGATTACCCTGCTGATGTTCAAGTGCCGTTACTGATGTTCCAGAAGCATTTTCCTAAGACTAGGGTTGACAACAAAGCCAAGTGGATAAAGCAAGCCAGAGTGTGGGGCAGTATGGGTTTGACTTCAAACGATATTGAAGGTATGTGTAAGTATGCCAAGGAACACTTTAACGGCATTGCCCAGCCAGCTTCAATTACAAGCGCATACAATATGATGAACACTGAGAAGAAAGAATACGATGCCGTTGCCGAGCGTAAACGAGCGGAGGCGAAGCGAAGATGAAAGAAATAGAAGGGCTGAAATATAAGATGGCAGAGGAAGTAATTTTAGAATACACACAATTTCTAGGGAAGCTGTGTTCTGACGAAAGGGAAGTTCTGATGGATTTACTAGACTGGCTATCCCAACAGGAGGAAGAATGAAAGGGAAGATGAAATGGATTAGAACTAAAGAGCAGATACTCGAAAGAGCCAGAGAGAAGGCACGCGTTGATGGCAGTTGGTTTTCTATTTATATTACTGACCTTGAAGAAATCCTCGACTCCCTAGAGGATGAGTGGCCGCGTGAGCAACGCAAAGAAAAACCTAGAATCATATGGGATCGCGGTGCCGATCATGACGACACGGCTGATTTTTGCCTTACCTAACCCCAACAGGAGACAAATGAATCCCATTCACAATGCAGAAGCAGAACGACACGTGATAGGTTCAGTCCTTATTGACCCGTCACTTATTGATGTCATTGACTTAGAGCCAAACGAGTTTTATATTCACCGGAACAAGTTTGTTTGGGAAGCGTTCCAAGCGCTTAGAAAGTCTGCTACTGAGATTGACTTCACTACTGTTGCTAACGAGCTTGACAAAAAGAAAGAAGTCAAGATTGATTACCTGTATGAGATTACGTCTGACATTCCTTCCGCCTTACATGCTGAGGACTACGCAAAGATTGTGCGAGAGAAAGCGATTAGGCGCCAGTCTGTTCTTGATGCTAACAGATTAGTAAACTTAGCTTATGATGAAACAAACGATATTGCGGAAGAACGGGCTAACATTGCCATTGACTTAGCCAGTACCAGAGGACAGTCAGGCGCAGTTCCGTTCAATAAGTGGCTTAGTGATGGGTTTGATATGTTAGAGGACTGGTCTAAAAATCCAAGGGAACATGCCGGACTTTCTACTGGGCTTGGGGATTTGGATAAAGTGTTTGGTGACGGGCTGTTACCAGGATTGAACTTATTATTAGGCGAACCGGGATTGGGCAAGTCTATTCTAGCGCAGCAGATTGGGTTGAACTGGGTTGAGGATGATGTACCAGGTGTATTCTATGCGGGTGAAATGAATTGGTCGGACATGTTCCTTAGATTTATGTCTAGCCTGTCTAGCCAGAAGGTAAGCGATATGAGGCGAGGGGAAACAAACTTTACCAGTGTGTCGCAGGCAATGGAGGAGATGGAAGATAAGCCCTTCTGGGTTTATGATCCTAAAGGAATGAAGACTCCTGAACTTCGAGCCGACTTGATTAGATTGAAAGCAGAGCATAACATACAATGGATGGTGTTTGATTATCTTGATGACTTGAAAGATTTTGAGGGCAAGGTGGAAGGCTGGAGGCGTTCTGAAATCCTAGCGTCTAGGTTACAAGACATTCTAGTTGAGTTGGATATAGCAGGGCTTGTCATTCACGAACTGACTAAGGAAGGAATGGGCAAGCCAAGTATGAAAGGTATTGCAGGCGGAAAGAAAGTAGCGTACCGTGCCGTGTGTGCTGTCCAGTTATGCAGCCACATTGCGGATGAGCCGGAAGAAAACTTCAGGACAGTAATATCAATCAAAGCTCCTCGGTTAGTGGAAGGCTATTCAAAGTACGCTGACTTGTATAAAAATCCTGATTATCCGACCTTCGGGCTTGCTGAAAAGGGCGGTAAGGACATAGATATTCATTGGGCAAACGAGATATGAAATTCATCGAACTATTTGCTGGAATAGGAGGCAACGAATGTAATCACGGCTATTGGAAGTGAATTGCTAAATCATTGCAGAACTGATATGAAACAAGAGTAAAGATGTGGTATGATAAGACAGGAGGACTGAATGAAAAAACTATTATTGTGGCAACAAAGGGCTGTTATAGGGCTGAATAAATTAATAGAAGATAGAGACTTAGAGAACATCTTCTGGGATTTTATAGACCCTGATGATTATGATGGAGAATTTAGCGGTAGAGGTTGGTGGCGAAGGGAATTAGCTATAAATAAATTAGAAGAACTTTTAGGCTGGCCAGACAAGGAAGGCTAATGGAAGAACAACTAAAGACTTGTTGCGGGGAATTTCCGAGATATCGGTATACAAATGCCGGACGAGTGTATCTTGTTTGTCTTAAGTGTGGACGTGAAAGCAAGCCAAGAGTGGATAACATTCTAGCTGGGGAGGAATGGAATGAAAGTAATTCAACTCAAAAAACTTCCTGACTTCCCCTATACTTCTCCTTTGTACGTGATGACAGAGGCTATGGCGCTAATGTGGGCTGAAGGTAGAGGTGCTGAAGAATTGTACTGGTGCATTCCATCCAAGATGTGGATTATTAGGAGGGACGATGTTACAGAAGATAATTGATTTGCTGAAATGCTTAACTTTTCACGGAGAAGAAGCACACGAACACGTTGACTTTTACGCCAAAGAAATCTATGCCCTCAAGTACCAGATAGCAAGGGAAGTGTGGGATTCTTATACTGGTTATGAAACACTTTTTGGAGACTGGCTAGACCAACAGGAGGGGAAGTGAGAACGAAAAGCCGTAAAGATTTGAATCAAACTGCGATTGTAAAAGAGCTTAGAGAGCTTGGGTATGATGTGGATGTGGTTGAGCGTCCGTATGATATTGTAGTGAGTGGGGATAAGCCTATTGAAATAGACAGTGGTGGTAGACATAACTGGAATCCCTGCTCTCTCCGTGTTGAACTCAAGAGCGAGAAAGGTAAGCTATCAGACAGTCAACAGGAATATTTTGATAAGCAGAAACATAAAGGTTCAATTATAGTCGCATACAATGTGGAGGATATAACATCGTGGTTCGGAAGGTAATATTATCAGAGGATTTTATTGAGAAGGTTAGGCAGTATTCGGGAGCGGAGGACAGCGCAAAGATGGCAACCGCTGGACTGATGGCTGAGTACTGGTTGGAAACAGGAGATGCGATTGCTGATTACCGGAAAGAAAGCAAGGATAAATCACACAGATGGTACATTGAATCAGTATCCGCAAGTGTTGGTATGTCTCCTTCGAGTATGTACAATCGCTCTAGGGTAGGGCATAACGTCATTCTAAGAGGATTGCATGAGGGAGAGAACAGTAATCTTTCATTCGGGCATTGGCTTGCTATACTGCGGAATGTCAAGAAAGTAGATGGGCTTGTACCAATGGATGAACTTTGCAAGCGCATAGAATGGGTGCAAAAACAAGCGGATAAATTTACTGGACAAGTGCCTAGTGTTAGAGATATTGATAGGGAGTATAGAAAGAACGGACACTTGACAGAAGAAGCTATCCACTGGAAGGCTATAGTGCGGAACGCCAAGGGGATTGAGAAGATTGGGCATTACGATGATGCTAGAATTATGATGCTTGTGATTGAGATTATTAGGCAAGACAAGGAAATGAAAGATGAATCAACAAGCAGCAGACAAGATAATTAATTTTCTAGCAATAGAAGTTAAGCATAATTTACCAATAGGACACTGGGGAAGCGTGAAGAACTATATTAACGCCCTTGTTAGCGAGGGTGAGCTAGAAAACCCTTGGGAGGTATTAGGTAAAGGGATACGGAATCGACCAGACAGAGGAACCGACACCGAGATAACCAAGCGGATGATAGGGGAATTTATAAAACAATACGATAAAAAGAGAGACCACACAATAAACGCTTGTACTTTTTATCAAGATTTGATATGGTGGCTAGACAAGGGGAAAGAATGACAAGAGCGAAGTGCGTGCATTGCGTGTGTGGGATTTGGTGGTGGTATCCGTTGAATGATTCGTGTCCGTTTTGTGGGGCAAAGGAGAAGTGATGGACGGTGAAAGAAAAGAACTTGTAAACCTAATTGGAAAAATACTTGCTTACCTTGTTATTATTCCGTTCATAATAATGTGGTTATGGAATTGGCTAATGCCGTA
>SDBU01008331.1_pt1 | contig 11806 bp, 7 predicted proteins | sample 2277071 | NCBI WGS metagenome assembly SDBU01 (sample SAMN10397929, study PRJNA504765) | marine sediment metagenome | isolation source: marine sediment core GS08_GC12, 126 cmbsf | place: Arctic Ocean: Gakkel Ridge, Loki's castle | collected 2008
GTTGATGTGCCATGAGCGTTTATGTAATCAATCTTGTCCGCTGAAATACCGGCATCAGCAAGAGCCATCCTCATACAACTGGTAGCACCTTCTCCCCGGGGGTCTGGAGCCGTTATGTGATAGGCATCACTATTATGCCCGTAACCCAACACCTCAGCATAAATCCTGGCCCCTCTATCAAGCGCAGACTCCAACCCTTCCACAATAACCATCCCCGCACCTTCGCTGATGATAAAGCCATCGCGGTCTCTGTCAAACGGTCGGCTTGCTTTCTCTGGATCACTATTTCTTGTCGACATGACCTTCAGGACATCCAGTCCAGCAAATACGATCGGGCAGATAGCTGCCTCAGCCCCACCGGCAATCATGGCGTCAGCCTCACCCCGCTGAATAACCCGAAAGGCATCACCGATAGCATGTGTCCCCGAAGCACAGGCAGTCACTGAGCACATATTCGGCCCCTTGGCACCGAACTGGACGGCAACCTGCCCTGTTGCCATGTTACAGATAAAGGAAGGTATGAAAAACGGAGAAATCCGACGCTGGGCACCAGTGAGCAGCAGTTGCTCATTTTTCTCCAGGCTTTCTACGCCACCCATAGCTGTTCCCACCGATACCCCCACCCTATCACCGTTACTAGGATTGACGGTAAGCCTTGAATCTTCCATGGCCATTCGTGCCGCAGCCAGGGCAAAATGAATGAAGCGGCCTGTCGTTCGCACCAGCTTCCGGGGCATGAAATCCGCCGGATTAAACCCGTTGACTTCTCCGGCAATCTGTGTCCGAAAATTAGTAGCATCAAACCTAGTAATCGGACCAATTCCGGACTTACCCGCCGACAAGGATTGCCAGCTTTCCTCCACTCCAACTCCAAGCGGAGTTATTGCCCCCAGACCAGTTACCACTACCCGTCTTTTCATCACGCTTTCCCAGTTGCGAACTCGACCAGACCCCTGTTGTTTACCGAAGGTCTTCCCTGCGAATTTCACCGGTAGCAGTCCTGGGTAGAGAACTGGCAAAAACAACCTGTTTCGGCACCTTATAATTAGCCAGGTTTTTCAGGCAAAATCGCTTTATCTCCTGTTCCGCAGCCACCTCCCCCGCCTTCAACTGAACAAACGCCTTGATAATCTGGCCCCGCGCCATATCCGACACCCCAACCACCGCCGCCTCAGCTACCTTGGGATGGATACAGAGCACCTCTTCAATATCACTGGGGTAGATATTCTGACCCTTGGCGATAATCATGTCTTTCTTCATTCCAGTGAGAAACACCTCGCCATCTTCATCAACCATGCCCGTATCACCGGTATAAAGCCATCCGTCTCTTACTACCCTCGCCGTAGCTTGAGGATGGTTGTAGTACCCGGTCATTATCGGCCCGGCAACCACTATCTCACCCTGCTGATTTGGAGGTAGTTCACGGCCATTATCATCCACAATCTTCAGTTTCCAGCCGGGCAACGCTTTCCCCACCGAACCAGGCTTTATGCGGCCGTTAACAGACTGGCAAGTAACATGAGCCGAAGATTCAGTCATACCCCAGAAATCTACAATATCCAGGCCGTAATGATTCTGAAACCTCTCCATTACATCGACCGGCAAAGCCGCCCCGGCACTACCACATAGCCGGACCGAACTCAAACTGTGCTTTATTCCCTCCTCCTCAGCGAAATTAACCAGCAGCCCGTGGACAAAGGGCACCCCCATGAACATGGTCGCCTTTTCTCGTTCGATCAACTCCAGAAGACTGCCTATAGATATCCCGGATAACATTACCAGTGTACTACCTTGGCAAACCGAGGTCAGCAAAATTACTACCAGCCCGAAGGCGTGATGCATCGGTAAGGCAAACAGCACCACGATATCTTCGTCAGTCTGCTCAAATCCCGTGGCTGATATCACTGCCTCAGTCACCAGATTCCCATGAGAAAGCACCACCCCTCTCGGGTGAAGCGTCGGTCCTGAGGTATAGGCAATATGAGCGGTATCTTCCGGCGCTAGCTCTATATCAACCCCCTGTGCCGAACTGGAATCTACCATCTCCCGATAGCTAAGAAACTGGCCCCTGTAATCGGAACCCACCTCGATAACCTGGCTGATCGATTTCAACCTCGGCAATGCCGGCACTATTGGCTCCAGTAGCGAACTCTCTGTAACCAGAACCTTCGGCTGGCAATCATTAAACAGAGCGGTTAGTTCAAGAAGCTTATACTTGGTATCCAGGGGAACGGCAATGCCACCAATCTTGACGACGCCAAAGTAGATGGTGACAAATTCCACAATATTAGACAGCAAAATGGCTACCCGGTCGCCTTTGCCAACTCCCATTCTTATCAGCGCATTGGCTACCCTGTTTGACTCTGCGTCTAATCCGGCGTAGGATAGCTCATGCTCACCGAGAGCAATTGCCCTCTTCTCCCCGTACCGCCCCACTGTTTCCTCGAGCATCAGTCTCAGGTTCACGAGCTGCCATCCTCCAGTATCGCTCTGGCATCCACGGCTATGGCGCCATCACGGTAGGCAAAGATGGGATTGATGTCCAGTTCCCTTATCTCGGGGTTTTCCTCCACAAACTGTGAAACCTTCAGCAACAACTCCTCCAGATATGAGACATCCACAGGTTCTTGACCCCGGTAGCCCTCGAGCAACGCATAACTCTTTATCTCTCTAATCATTTCCCGGGCATCCCTTCTGGTTAACGGCACAATCCGGAACGAGACGTCTTTTAGGATTTCTACCAATATACCGCCCAGACCAAACATAAGCACCGGGCCAAACTGGGCATCCTTGGACATACCAATAATTACCTCTACCCCAGGGCGAGCCATTTTCTGCACGGATACGCCGTGCATCACTGCCTGGGGATACTTCTGCCCGATAACCGCCAAGATGCCATCATAAGCTTTTTCCACCTGCTTTGATGTTCTCAACCCGAGCTTGACGCCACCAGCATCACTCTTATGCGTAACATCGGGTGAAGCTATCTTCAGTACTACCGGGAAGCCGAGCTGCTTGCTTATCGAGACTGCCTCCTCCTTGGATGTGGCCAGCCGAGTGTCAACAACACCTATTCCTGCCTCCCTCAGCAGCTCCTTGGCTTCTATCTCGGTCAATGTTGTCCGTGCCTCGTTCCTCACCTTGCCTATTATCTGTTGCTTGGTCGTCAATGTGGTCCCTCCCAGCTTGGAATATATTAATTACCGCTTAGTTTAGCAGGATTTTGCCGTATTTGCAAAGGTCTAACGCTCAGACCTCATTTATCAACGAAAACTTGAAGGATACCATGCCACCACCCAAAGACTATTGACAAATCACAAACGTCAGGTTATAGTTAATACAATACAGTAAAGGCTTTGAACAAGGCTAGTAGGCTTCTAGCGGGGCACAGAGAGTCGGGTAAGGTGTGAGCCGACGCTAGCGCAGAAGCCGAATGGGCTCGGGAGCTGCAAACCGAAAGCTGCCAGATTGGCAAGCAACTAGGCTTTGTCGCCGGGGAAGCGTTATCAGACCCCAGGGTATCGAGTCTTCCAGCTCCGTACCTGAAAGAGGTAGTCATTAGTCCTGAGGCTCAGGACAGACTAAGAAGGGTGGCACCGCGGTAGCAAGCCTCCCGCCCCTTCCAAGGCGGGAGGCTTTTTGTCTAGTGAGGAGGTATAATACTGATTATGTTTAAAAAGTGGTGGCCCCCTTAGGGGCCAAGGTAGATTAGCCAATACGTTACTCTAAAAATATTTCTAAGAAAGGGGAAAAATGGAGAGAACAAAGTTTATTCTTGATGAAGACGAGATGCCGACTTCCTGGTATAACATTCAGGCTGATTTGCCAGAACCAATGCCACCCCTGCTCCATCCCGGCACCAAGGAGCCAACACGCCTGCCCCCACCCCTATTCGCCGAGGCACTCAACGAGCAGGAATTCAGCAAAGAGCGCTGGATTGAAATCCCGGAAGAGGTGCAGGAAATATACCGCACCTGGAGACCGACAGTTTTACATCGGGCACTCCGGCTGGAGAAGGCTCTGGATACGCCGGCCAAGATTTTCTACAAATACGAGGGAACCAGCCAGGCCGGCAGCCACAAGCCCAACACCGCGGTAGCTCAGGCTTACTATAATAAGAAAGAGGGCATGAAGCGCATAACTACCGAGACCGGTGCCGGGCAGTGGGGGAGTGCCCTGTCCATGGGCTGCATGTTCTTCGGCCTTGAGCTAAAGGTCTATATGGTCAAGGTAAGCTTCTACCAGAAGCCATATCGCCGCATCCTGATGGAGACCTGGGGAGCCAAGTGTGTCCCCAGCCCCAGTCCCGATACTGAAGTGGGACGCCGCATCCTGGCCGAAGACCCCGATTCCCCAGGCAGCCTGGGAATTGCCATCAGCGAAGCCTTAGAGGATGCCTTGGCCCGTGATGATACCAAGTACTCTATAGGCAGCGTAGTTAACCATGTCCTGCTCCACCAAACCGTAAACGGCCTGGAGGCAAGGAAACTAATGATGGAGAAGGCAGATGCCTACCCCGATATTATCGTCGGCTGCATCGGCGGCGGCTCCAACTTTGCCGGACTGTACCTCCCCTTTGTCAAGGACAAGATTGACGGCACCAAGCCGGACCTGCGGATCATTAATGTAGAGCCGACAAGCTGCCCCACGATGACCAAGGGACCCTATGCCTGGGACTACGGAGATGTAGCCGGACTCGCCCCTATAATCTTGATGAATACCCTGGGCCATACCTTTATTCCGCCACCAGTTCATGCTGGCGGTCTTCGTTATCACGGGATGGCACCCATCATCTGCCACCTTCATAGACTCGGTCTTGTTGAAGCCAGGGCTGAGCACCAACTGGCTACCTTCGAAGCCGGGGTAACCTTTGCCCGCACTGAGGGTATTGTCAGCGCTCCAGAGCCAAACCACGCTATCAAGGTGGTTATTGACGAAGCCCTTAAGTGTAAGGAATCTGGCGAGTCAAAAACTATCCTGCTGGCCCATAGTGGACATGGGCACTTCGATATGGCTGCCTACGATGCCTATCTCTCAGGTAAGCTGGAGGATTACGAATATCCTGAGGAAAAGGTAAAGGAGGCTCTGACTCACTTGCCTGAAGTACCGATCGCATGATGCCAAACGGGGGTGGGCTTAAGCCCAGCCCCTACATTATTGTCCTGATTTTCCACCATGTGCTACAATAGAATTAGCCATGAATAGGGCAAATGTAAAATATTTGGTCGCCTGTATTATTTTACTCATATCCATGCTTTTAGGCACCGGCTGTCAATTCCTGCCCAATATAGACATTTCGCCACCACCTGGCCCACCGCCTAGCCCGCCACCGGCAACGACGCCGGTCCCTATTGACCCCGGCTGGAAATTACCGCCTCCCGAAGGCCAAGCCCCGACACTGCCCAGTATTGCCGATGTTGTGGCCAAGGTCAGACCTTCGGTAGTCGCCATCAACACCGAGGTGGTAACCCTGGACATTTTCAACCGACCGCTTACTCAACAGGGAGCTGGTTCGGGATGGATTATAGATCAAAGCGGACTTATCGTGACCAACAACCATGTTGTAGAAGGAGCTAAAAGCGTTACGGCAACCCTCAGCGATGACAGAGTCTTTCCAGCAGTAACAATCAGTACTGACCCCCTTACCGACCTGGCTATACTCAAGATTAATGCCGGAAAGCTACCAGCAGCCGCTATAGGCGATTCTTCTCGGCTAAGGGTTGGTGATTGGGTGGTTGCTATCGGTAATCCACTTGGGCTCGGGATAAGCGCCAAAGAGGGAATAGTCAGTCGTGTCGGTGTCCCGGTATCAGTGTCCTCAGGACAAACACTCTATGACCTTATTGAAACCAGCGCCGCGATTAACCCCGGTAATAGCGGCGGCCCACTGGTCAACATGGCTGGCGAAGTCATTGGCATCACTAGTGTGAAAATTGCCACCGTTGGCGTGGAGGGCCTGGGCTACGCCATAAACATCAATAGTACGACACCGATTATTGAGGAACTGGTCACCACCGGCTATGTAACCCGCCCCTGGCTTGGGGTAGTCCTCCTCACTGTCGACCAGTCTGCCGTCCTCAGATTTCGACTAGCAGTAAGCCAAGGGACATTGGTTACTGAAGTAGCCCGTAACAGCCCTGCCGATAAAGCCGGGCTCCAGCGCGGTGATGTCATTGTTGGCTTTAATGACCAGGAAATAAAGAGCACTCAGGACTTGATACAAGTTATACACGCCAGTCAAGTTGGACAAAAGGTACAAATAACTTTTTGGCGCGGTGAAGCCAAAAGTGCTACTTACGCCACACTCGCTCAAAGTCCGCCGCCCTAACTCAGCCAGTCTCCTTTCTTACTCCCAGAGTAATCTCATAACCATTCAGTTTATGACTTTGGCAATAAACACCCTCACCAGGAATCCCGTCAGCAAGCTCTCGGGAAAGGGTTTCCTGTTTGATATAGTCGGCGAAATTAACGATGACCTGCTTTATGTAATCATCCCCCTGATAATAAGTAATGATGTAGTCGGCAATATCAAACCCGGCCGAGCGGCGCATGGTCTGCAGCCGATGCACTATCTCCCGTGCCATCCCCTCAGCCTGAAGTTCCGGGGAAATCTCGGTTGGAACAGCTACCGAGTAACCACCTTCAGAGCTAACCACGTAACTTTCTTGGCTCAGCTTAGCCACATCATCAATAGGTTCCATGTCTTTTATGTTAAGTTCATCCAATATCTGTGGCTTAACCCTCTCCAACGCCAATTGTTCGCCATGTGAACTAAGGCTGACATAGTTGGTCGCCAGGGGCTGACGCACCTTAATACCAGCCTGTGCCCGCGCTGCCCGACCCAGACTGGAGAGCTTCATCGCCAAGCGGGTATCAGCAGCTAGCTGTTCATCAACCTTGCTCGTGTCGGCTACCGGAAAGTCAGTCAGGTGCACACTATCGGCAGCCTCAGGAAATACCGAGCCCACCAGGTTCTGATACAATTCTTCAGCCAGAAACGGAGCTAATGGTGCCAGCAGCTTTGAAAGCGTAACCAGGCACTGATACAGAGTAGTATAGGCCGACAGCTTATCAGCATCACTTTCGCTCTTCCAGAAGCGCCGCCGGCTCCGCCGCACATACCAGTTAGACAGGTTATCGACAAAGGTCTCTATTTTCCTCCCCGCCTCGGTCGGGTTATAACCGTCCAGTGCCGCGTCAACATCAGCGACAAGCTGATTAAGCTCAGAGACAATCCACCGGTCAAGCTCGGATTGGTGAACGTTTTCTGATCCAGGGTTAAAACGGTCTATGTTGGCGTAGGTAACAAAGAACGAGTAAACATTCCACAGCGTGAGCAAGAACTGCCGTACTACCTCAGCCACCTTATCCTCAGCAAAGCGCCGCACATTACCCGGTGGCGAGGCAGTGAGACAGTACCACCGTAGCGCATCAGCCCCATATTTATCAATCACCGCCCACGGCTCAACCACGTTCCCCTTCGCCTTGCTCATCTTCTCGCCCTTGGCATCAAGGATGTGCCCCAGGCAGATGACGTTCTGGAAACAGGGGCGACTAAAGAGCAAGGTAGATATAGCATGCAGACTGTAAAACCAGCCACGGGTCTGGTCAACGGCCTCACAAATATAATCAGCGGGAAAGCGCCCGTCCTCAAGCAGAGCATCATTCTCAAACGGATAGTGCCACTGCGCAATCGGCATTGCTCCCGAATCAAACCAGCAGTCAATCACTTCCGGTATCCTCTTCATCTTGCCCCCGCACTGAGGACAGTCAAAGCTCACTTCATCAACAAACGGGCGGTGCAAATCCATCGTCTGGCCAAACCCCGAGAAGCCAGCTCTGTTTTCCAACTCTTTTACGCCGCCGACACAATCATATTTACCACAAGATTCGCATTGCCAGATGGGCAGTGGTGTTCCCCAATACCTCTCGCGCGAAAATGCCCAGTCAACATTATTCTCCAGCCAGTCGCCAAAACGCCCATACTTGATATGCTCCGGATACCAGTTTATTTCGGCATTCCCAGCAATAAGACCTTCTTTAACTGCGGTCGTCCTGATATACCACGTCTGCTTGGCATAGTAGAGGAGAGGCGCCTCGCAACGCCAGCAGAAGGGATAGGTATGGCGAATGGTCTCACTGCGAAAGAGCAGGTTCTTTTTTGCCAGCTCCTCAAGCACCAGGGGGTCAGCATCCTTAACAAACTTACCAGAGAAGACAGGATAATTGCCTGTGATGTTACCCTGTAAATCTACATGCTGAACGAAATCTAGGCAATAATCGGGATGCATTCCAATTTCAAAGTCAACCACACCAAAAGCAGGGGCGATATGAACGATACCCGTCCCTTCTTCCATAGAGACAAAATCAGTAGCAATCACACGATAAGTTAAGTCTTCTTTAGGCTCCTGTAATATTAACCGTGGCGCTCCTGATACGCCAGCTTCATTAATGAACTCTAAACGCTTCCGCTCTACCCCAAACTCTTTCGGGTTGAAGAGAGGCTCATACTCAATTCCCACCAGCTCTCTTCCATCTATTGTGTCCGTTACCCCGTAGCCATCAAGCCCTACTTTCTCAAGTACCGCTGATGCCAGAATAAGATACTCGTCATCCCCTTCCAGCACCGAATACTCAGCCTTAGCACCCACCGCTAGCGCAGTATTGCCCGGCAGTGTCCAGGGAGTAGTCGTCCAAGCGAGGAGGTAGGTTGGCTTATCTCGCGAGAGCGCATAGAGTCTCTTCTGCTCAGTAGATTCCAATACTGGTGATGGTACAACCCTGAACTTTATGTAAACCGAGGGGTCTTCAACATCGTCCCGGTAGCCGAGGGCTACCTCATGGGAGCTCAGAGAGGTACCACAGCGAGGGCAGTGAGGGGTAACCTTGTAGCCCTGATACACCAGGCCCTTATCCCACATCTGCCTTATCGCCCACCACACAGTTTCGATGTATTTGTTATCCATGGTGATATACGGATGCTCCAAATCAACCCAGAAGGCAATACGTTCCGTTATAGCATTCCATTCCTTCAAGTAGCGAACCACGCTTTCCCGACACCGGGCATTGAACTGCGCAACACCATATTCCTCAATCTGCGCCTTACCTGAAAAGCCGAGTTCCTTTTCCACCTCAAGCTCTACCGGTAGCCCATGGGTATCCCAACCGGCGATGCGCGGCGAATAATAGCCCTTCATCACCTTATAGCGCGGTATAACATCCTTGAAGACGCGAGCCAGTACATGGTGAATACCGGGACTACCATTAGCGGTCGGTGGTCCTTCATAGAGCACGAACCGCTTGGCTCCCCGGCGAGCATCTACGCTCCGCTCAAAGACATGGTTTTGGCGCCACCAGCTGAGTATATTCTCCTCAACCTGCCGAAAATTCACCTTACTAGTTACCGGACGGAACATGCCAGACCCCTTCTGCAGATATTACTTTTCAACTTGACTCCTTACCAAACAACCCTTTCTCTATAAAAAAATCCCGTCCTCCAGGGACGAGATTTAAGCCCGCGCTACCACCCTAGTTCCCCGCCTGAGGCAAGGGCACTCTTTCAGGGCACATTATTACGCCCTCGTCAATGATAACGGTTAACGACACCGACCAAGTCTACCAAGTGGACAGATTGCCACTCTTCGGTTGGCAACTCGGGAGGGATTTTCAGGGAACGACCACATCTGCTTCCACCCTACCAGACTCGCTGGGTAACCGTTAGCCCCCTACTCTTCTCCGTCACTGCTTTTTCAAGCTAAAGGTTAATACACTCCACAGGACAAATCAAGCCAACTTCATTTGGCTATCATCCCTTAGGCACAATAACCACCTTACGAGCTTCACCCTCACCAACACTTTCTGTGGTAACATCGGGGTCATCAGCCAGACTAAGGTGGATAATACGACGCTCATAGGCTGGCATCGGCTCCAGGGTAAATGGCGCTCTCTTCACCTTTACCTGTTCTGCTATCCGGCGGGCCAGAACTTGCAGCGCTTCATTGCGGCGCTGTTTATACCCCTCAACATCAATGACTATCGGCAACCACGCCTTAGACCGGTGGGACACAATTAGCCTGACAATGTACTGTAGACCGGCAAGGGTCTGTCCCTGCCGCCCAATCAAAATCCCCAGGTCATCCCCTTTTACGTCAAAGGTGATGGGCACCGCATCATCGCCCTGGGTAACAGAGGCATCTATCCCCATCCTGGCTAACAGTGTCTCCAGAACCTCCCTGGCTATCTCAGCTAAGTCACTGTCCTCGTTAGCAGTAGACACCAGCGGTCTCACCCTAATCCTTGCCTCATCAGTACCCAAGCCAAATAGCCCAGACCTACCTTCGCTTAGGACGGTGACGTCTACCTCCTCTCGGCTGAGGCCTAACCTGTCTAACGCTCTTTGGATAGCCTGGTCCACGGTCTTGCCGCCCATCTCCAGCTCTTCCATAGTCCTGTCCTCCCTCCTGTGGCGAGCTCGGCTCAACAATATCAGCGCCAATAGCCTCTTCTGCCGGTGCGCTTTCCGCCTGAGCGATACGTCTCCTGTACTTCTTGTCCTTGGTAACTTTCTTGGTAGCCATTGCCGGCATCAGAGCTCCCCACCCGGTAGCAAAATACTGCATTACAATGGTGATAGTATTTGACACTACCCAGTAGAGAGCCAAGCCACTGGGGAATTGCAGCGAAAAGACGAAGAACATCATCGGCATCATCCACAGCATCATCCGGCTCTGTGCCTGTTGCTTGGGGTCGGCACCCACCGGGCTCACCATTTTTTGCTGCACCCACATACTGCCACCAACGAAGAGTGCCAGCACGAAGTTAGGTACCGCCAAGTCCAACCCCAGGAAACTGCTATCTAATGGAACTATCGAATACACTATCGGCCAGGAATAGAGGTAGCGGGACAAACCAAGGAAATCTTCAGGGCTTGCCGCCAGAAGCTTTGTGATTGACCAGAAGAGGGCTATCCAGACAGGCATTTGGACCAGCATCGGCAGCAGGCAGCCAGCCGGGCTTATCCCGGATTCCTTATACATCCTCATCTGCTCCCGTGCTAGCTTGCTCTTATCCTTGGCATGCTTCTTCTGCAGCTCAGCCATCCTGGGCTGTAAGGCTTGCATGGCTTTGGTCGAGCGAAGCTGCTTAACGGTGAGCGGATACATCAATCCTCGAGTAATGATTGTCAACGCAAGAATAGCCAGTCCAAAGCTACTGAATAAGTAGTGGGACAGCACAATGAGGATATTTATCATTGGCTCCATAACAATTAAATTCCAGATTTGCCCAATAACTTCCAACGAAATCTACCTCACTGACTGGTTAACGGGATACTCCACAGCGTTTTTCCTGTCTCAGGATTCAGGGCATAGACAGCTTCGTGTTTCTTGGTTTGAGTATGAATATAGACCACTCCGTCACTAGCCCCAAGGGGAGCGTTTATCTGTTCCTCTTTGCCTTGTGGTGTCTTCAGACTGGCTATAGCATCAATCCGATTATTATCGGTATCCAGGGCGTAGATGACACCGTCTTCAGCAGCAATTATGACTAGCTTGCCAACTATAACCGGAGATGAGCTAACCGGTGCCTTCAAATCAGGCTCAGCTATCTTCTCCCCAGTCAAAGCATTCACGACATAAACCTTACCGTCAAGGCTAGGGGCATAGACTACATTATCATAAGCCACTGCCCTCGCCCAAAACCACTTACCAGCTATGAAGTCCGACTTCCACTTCAGAATACCATTAGCAGCACTTAACGCATAAAGATGCCGATCAAAAGAACCAAAATAGACGGTATTATTATAGAC
>SDBU01008332.1_pt1 | contig 11804 bp, 12 predicted proteins | sample 2277071 | NCBI WGS metagenome assembly SDBU01 (sample SAMN10397929, study PRJNA504765) | marine sediment metagenome | isolation source: marine sediment core GS08_GC12, 126 cmbsf | place: Arctic Ocean: Gakkel Ridge, Loki's castle | collected 2008
CGAAAGCCAGATAAATGCCCGATTAACCGGCGCGTGGTGATCTTGCGCATAAACAAATGTTGTAATGACAATGTTTATGAAAAATGCGGTAAGTGGAATTACAGTGTATAGATTCAAATCGCCCCTCGCCCCGGCACTTCAGTCTGACCGGAATAACCTGTCTTCAAATCAGTTACGCAACTGCGATCACAATATCATGGTAGCCAATAGTTAATGTTAGCAGCTGCATCTCTCATAAGGGGAAGATGCACATCCCCTGTCGTATCTGCAGCATTGATTTATTCGACAATTAACACTGGCAGTCGCATGCAAAATTTAGATCCCTTATCAGGTGCGCTATCCACGGTAATTTCGCCGCCCATCATCTGGCAGTATCGCTGAGAGATCGCGAGTCCCAGCCCGGTACCACCGAATTTCCGCGTGGTTGACGGATCGGCCTGTGCAAAGTACTGAAACAGTTTCTGTTGTTGTTCGGTCGTCATGCCAATTCCCGAATCCTTGACGCTAAACAATACACTTTCGGGTTCGGTCGCTGCACGCTGGACGGAAAGAACGATATCACCCTTCTCGGTCAACTTGCTGGCGTTCGACAGTAAATTAAACAGTGTTTGCTTCACCTTGGTCAGATCCGAGGTTATTTCACCTATAGTGTCAGGGCATTCTACGGTCAATGTATTGCTGTTTTTTTCCACCAGTGGTTGTACAAAAGCGGCTATATCACGAACAATGGCCGAAATATCAAATTTCTCCAGATAGAGTTCGGTTTTTCCTGCCTCAATTTTTGAAAGATCAAGAATATCGTTGATGAGTGCCAGCAAATGTTTTGCCGATATATTGATCCTCTCGAGGTCCGGCACTACGGCAGTTTCACCCAGATAATCCATTTCTTCGGCAACCATTTCACTGTAACCAATAATCGCGTTCAACGGCGTACGCAATTCATGGGACATATTTGCCAGAAACTGGCTCTTGGAATGGCTGGCCGCCATTGCCTCGTCACGTGCCTGAACCAGTTCTTTATTCATCTGCTTGATTTCTGCTTCGGCCTGCTTTTGTCTGGTGATGTCACGCACAATAACAATTTTTCCGATCTCCTCCCTGAGACCGATCACGGGGGCCTGGGATATTGAAACAATTCGCTCACCTGCTGACTTTGCTAATCGGACTTCATAATGATCATCATTGGCATGACGAAGGAAGTCGTCGATCAGCATGGACGCAACTATTCCTGTCGCTGGTATTTCCCTGATATTGAATAACTCCTTCGCCACCGCATTCATCTGCAGTACTGATGAATTCTTGTCCAGTATTAATACTGCATCCTGCATTCGCGCGAACAGGTCATTGGCCACAGCCTCGACATCGATTGAAAGAAATTTGTAGCGCATGATCGCCACAAACATAAACAGATTGTAGATCAGCAGACTCGGTGTGATCAGCTCCATCACCGGGATTCCGAACCAATGGGGCAATATTATTACCGTCACATAACTCAGGATCAGTGGCACAAAAGTCGCATTGATTATTATCGCCAACTGGATGCGATACTCCCTTCCCGTTGAGGCGCGAAATTTTGCAATCAATAAGTAGAGGGAGAAAACAAATGGAAAGGCAATTGCCACCACCGTGACGGGGCCGTATAACGGCCCGCCCACGATTCGAATGCCCCAGTACTCGTGAACAAATCCTGAAATAACCAGATTTCCGAGCAGCGTCGGCAATATCAATACAATGCTGGCGGTAAGAATTAAATAATAGAACTTGTCTTTAGCACGGCGGATAAAAATGTAGGTAAATCGTGTAAACCAGAAACCCAGTGTCAACCAGGCAAGCGACTCGGCCTTCAGTACCGCGATCGCCCATGAGTCCGGCACCGGAATCCACAACAGAAAGTCACCAAAAATCCACAGCGTTACAACAAATGAAACCATAAGATAGGCACGATTGACCGTCTGAGTTCTGTTGTAGCCGAATACGTACACCGTCAGCATGGCGCTGACAAAAAGAGAAACGAATGGAATAGTTGCCCAGGGGTTCATTGGGTTACCAGTGAGAGATGCGCTCAGGGTTGACGGTGTTTCTTGTAATAGTCGATAAGGCCGCTCGTGGAAGAGTCATGCGTGATACCGGTATCGGTTGCAGAAAGCCGATCGTAGATATTTCGCGCCAGTTCCTTACCCAACTCAACGCCCATCTGGTCGAAAGAATTAACATTCCAGATAATACCCTGTGCAAAGATCTTGTGCTCATACATGGCCATAATGCTGCCAAGCATTCGTGGAGTCAGCTTCTGGTACACAAGGGTATTGCTTGGACTATTCCCGGGAAATGTCTTGAACGGAAGCAGGCGCTTGATGGTTTCTGCATCCGTGCCATTGGACCTCATTGCTTCTTCTGCCTCTTCTGTCGTTTTACCGCGCATCAAGGCCTCGGTCTGGGCGAAACAATTTGCCACCATTATCTGATGATGCCTGGTAAGTGGATGGTAGCTTTCAATCGGCAGCAGAAAATCTGCCGGAACCAGTCGTGCACCCTGATGTAAAAGTTGAAAAAATGCGTGCTGGCCCTTACCTCCCAATTCACCCCATAAAATGGGACCTACTTTATAGTTAACGGTATGCCCATCCCGATCGATGCGCTTGCCGTTGCTCTCCATATCAAGTTGTTGCAGATAAGCTGGTAATTTTTTTAGATGCTCTTCGTAGGGAAGAATGGCGTAGGTCGACGCGTCAAAAAAATTGTTATACCAGATCCCCAGCATAGCCAGAATGACGGGGATATTCTCGTGAGTAGGCGCGCTGAGGAAATGCTGGTCCATTTCGTACGCACCTGCCAGCATCTCCCTAAACGTATCCATGCCGAAATAAAGTACAGCCGAAAGACTGATTGCCGACCAGACCGAATAACGACCGCCCACCCAGTCCCAGAACTCAAACATATTGGCGGGATCAATACCGAATGCCTGTACCGCCTCCCTGTTTGCCGATATTGCGATGAAATGTTTCGCGACTGCCGCTTCATCACCGGCGGTGTAGAAGATCCACTCTTTGGCGGTGTGTGCATTGGTCATCGTTTCCCAGGTATCAAATCCCTTCGATGCCACCAGAAACAACGTAGTCTCCGGATTCAGGCCTTCCAGCGTTTCAGCAATATCGCTGCCTTCCACATTGGAGACAAAGTGAACATTTATACTGTTTTGCTTGAACGGCTGCAGCGCATCTGTAATCAGTCCAGGGCCAAGATCGGAGCCACCAATTCCAATATTGACAACATCCCTTATGGGTTTCCCGGAGAAGCCCAACCACTCACCATCGTGAACCGATCGGGAAAACTTCTCCATTCTCTCAAGCACATGCCGGATGCGCGGCATGATGTCTTCACCATCGACGTAAACCGGTTTGTCTCCGGAGCTGCGCAGGGCGGTATGTAAAACTGTGCGCTGTTCGGTGGTGTTGATCTTGTCACCGGAGAACATACGTTGTGACCAACCGGCAACATCCGCCTGCTCTGCCAGGCTGGCAAGTAGCGACATAGTTTCATCTGTGATTCTGTTCTTGGAGTAATCAAGCAGCAAACCATTATGTTCAAGCGAGAATTTTTCGAAGCGTCCCCGGTCCTGATCAAACATATCGCGCATACGTACATCGCGAACAGACTGGTAATGTTTCTGCAGGGCCTTCCAGGCCGGTGATTTTGTCAGACTCACTAAATGGTCCTGTTATTGGTATAGGGGATCACGTTATAGTTTATTATAGAGGCATCTTCCCGCTGACACATCTTACATGATTCACAAAAAGTTAAGCTCAGACCGCAATGCAGGTGTCCAATCAGAACACACCGGTGAGGTAAACATCGTAGCGCACCAGATTGCCGGAAATCGCGAAATCGGGGGCAGGAACGAGCGGCTTGGCGTGCTGTGGCCGTTTCACCACCACGCGATTGCGCGAATGGGCATGCGCCATCTGGAATAGCTGACTGGCGTCGTCATCTTCACCGACGAGATCACGCAATATCCTCATCTCCTTTCTGGCCAGTGCCGATTTACGGCGTTTGGGGGGAAACATGGGATCAAGATAAATCACGTCCGCCGGGGCCAGTTCGGAAATAATCTTTCGGGCATCGCCGCAGATAATGGACAGCCGCCCTGCCATTGCCCGTTTCACAGTTGAGTCTTTTTCTGCGCGAGCTAGCGCATCTTGCAGCAAGGCGACGAGCACCACATTGCGCTCAACGGCGTTTACCTGGAAACCAAGGGCCGCCAATAAGAACGCATCCTGACCCAAACCGGCCGTGGCATCGATAAGGGTTGTATTTTTCCTGCCCATGGCCCGCGCCAGCGGCTGACGGCGCGAGAGATTAGCGCTATAGGGCCGAACATCCACTTTCGTGAAATCAATACACACTGGGCGGGTGCGGCGGTCACGCAGATCGCGCAATTCAAGCCCTCCCTCTCCATAGGCAAGCACCAGATCGGCTTCGGCTTCTGACCGGGTGTCGAAGTCCAGCCCAATCGCTTGCGCCAGTGTTTTTGCCTGCGCATCGAAAACAGGATTTGTCTCGTTACCCGTCACAACGATATGGATATTCGCTTTGGTGTCCTCGGTGGTCGACGTCATAATCAGATAGCTTGATTAGCGGTTAACGGAACAAGAATAATATGGAATATCGTCGTCTGGGAAATACCGACATCGAGGTCAGTGTAATCTGCCTCGGCTCCATGACCTGGGGCCAGCAAAACACCGAGGCAGACGCCCATGCGCAGCTGGATGCCGCACTCGAGGCCGGTATCAATTTTGTTGACACAGCCGAGATGTATCCCATCCCCACAAAGAGCGAAACTTACGGCCGCACGGAGCAATATATCGGCAGCTGGATCAAAGGGAGAAACTGTCGCGACAGGATAATTCTCGCCACCAAGACAGTTGGACCCGGCGACTGGTTACCCCATATTCGTGGCGGCATGGCACGACTCGACAAACAGAACATTAAAACTGCGGTCGACGACAGCCTCAGACGATTACAGACCGACTATATTGATCTTTACCAGTTGCACTGGCCGGAACGCAACACCAATTTTTTCGGCAAACTGGGGTATGTCCACGACGAAACAGAAAATCCCGTCGCCATCGAAGAAACGCTACGCACCCTGGCCGATATTGTCGCCAGCGGAAAGGTACGTCATATCGGCCTGTCCAACGAAACACCATGGGGCATTATGCAATTTCTGCAACTGGCGCAACAGGTTGATTTACCCAGAGTGGTCAGCGTGCAAAATCCGTACAGCCTGCTCAATCGCAGTTTTGAAGTGGGCAACGCCGAGATCGCCCATCGTGAACAGGTCGGGTTGCTGGCATACTCTCCTCTTGGTTTCGGTGTCTTGAGCGGAAAATATCTAAACAACGCAAAACCGGAAGGCGCCAGGCTGACGCTATTTGAGGGTTACAAGCGATATACCAAAACGGCGGCGACCAGGGCCACCGCGGCCTACGTTGCGCTGGCAGACGAAGTGGGTATCAATCCGGCACAAATGGCGCTGGCCTACGTCCACAGCCGGCCATTTCTCACCAGTACCCTCATCGGCGCCACCAACCTGATACAACTGAAAAGCGACATCGAAAGTATCAACGTAAAATTATCCGGCGACGTAATAGAACGCATCGAGGAAATTCACCGGCAATTCTCCAACCCGGCGCCTTAGTGAAAAAAGTCAGCCTTCGATGGTGGGCAGTTGCCGCGGATGACGGTTCTCATCCAACGCGACATAGGTCAGCAGGGCCTCGGTGACTTTGTCGGCTTCGCCAAACTTGCCACTGCGCAAACCACGTTCGGCGTAAACTGTGACATCAACGGTGATTGAGGTTGTCCCTTCCTTCTTGATATCGGCGTAGAAACTCACCACGTCACCGACAAAAACGGGTTTCTTGAACTGGAACTCCTTTACCGCCACGGTCACTACACGCCCCCTGGCCCGCTGCGTCGCCACCACCGCACCGGCGAGATCGACATGGGACATGATCCAGCCACCGAATATATCACCGGCCATATTGGTGTCCCGCGGTCGCGGTACCACGCGCAGAACAGGCTGAATGTCTTCTGGCAGCGAGCTCACAGAAACTTAAGAGTAATGTTTGGATTCACGACGACGCCCGGGTGTCGCGCGCTGAACAACGACACCATGAATATGGCAGGCGCCGGTGATTTCAACCGTTTCATAGGCATCATTGAGCGGTTTGAGATGTCGCTGCGCGCCATCAATCTTGATCTGACGCAAGGTGGTATCACCATCATAATCAATTACTACAAATGCACCGTCGAGTGCCGGCATGCCCGGATCAACAATAATAATATGACCGTCACTAAATTCCGGCTCCATGCTGTCGCCAATAACTCTAAGGGCATAGGGCTCCGCAGCTGAGCAACCTGTTTGACTCATGGATAATTCACTTCAGGATTTGAATACCAGCAGATGATATGAGAATTTACGCATGCTGTCATGATAAATCCCATACGGAAAACATGAAATGTTAATCGAAATTAGTGCTGATTTTCTACTGACACTCTTTACCGTGTTGATTCACTACGAAGCGTTGCGGCTCGCCTCCATTTCATTACCACGGCTGACAATCCCGGCACGCAGTCGCATTGTGGTGGTCATCGGTATAGCACTGATTGCGCATATGACGGAAATTACACTGTACGCCGGTGTTTTTTACTATCTCGCCAAGTATGCCGATCTTGGCACTATCGGCGGCCAACCCGTCGAAACTTTCTATGATTATCTATATTATTCACTGACAACTTACACCACGCTGGGCATCGGTGATTATTACCCGCTCGGCGGGTTACGGATTCTGACAGGAACGGAATCACTCGTTGGTCTGGTGATGATTACCTGGTCGGCATCATTCACCTATCTCGCGATGGAGAAGTTCTGGGGTCTACATAGTTACCGCGATAATTTGGTCGACTTATGCAACGGCAGTACGACGAATTACTGCTTCTACCATCGCCGCATCAACGCGCTCCTTATTCACCACTTCCGGTAATAAATGACGTACGTCGTAAAGTCGTTCGGCCTGGTGGCAGGCCGCTATTTCCAGTCGCTCGCGTGTGTTTTTTGCCAGATCACTGTGGGTCAGGAGATACGGCGCCTGCCAATCGTGATAATCACGTACAAGTCTTTCGTGCGATTCGATCGGCCAGGCCTCGCGCACCAGCAGTTCTGTAAACTGATGGGCGTCGAGCGACCGGCCCTTCAGACTGGCTGAAAGATTCAAGCCATCAAGACCACTACCACTACCATCCGGCTCACGACGGAACCATTGCGCCCGTGGAATGGACCCGGCCGCAGCGCGGACGCAGCGGCTTAACACTTCTGCGTGTGCTATATGAGTCTTCTTGTCTGTGCTGAGTAATCCCGCCGCTGCCAGACTGGGCGCGTAAAAACTCTCGTCATCGCGGTAGCCTGCCAGCCACACCGCTTCCGTCACCCTTGTCGGTTCCAGCTCCGGCACCAGTGAACGTAGCAAGGCCAGTGGCAATAATGTTTCTGCATCCAGCAACCACAATTCAACAGAGTCGCGTCGCGGAAACGGTGTATTCGGTCGATTGCGCAGCAACTCGAATCCGGCTTGCGCCTGTTCAATCTCAATCAGGTCAACATCCTGCTCACGCCAGGTAACATGCACCGCCCGCCGACCCTTGCTGCTGCGCAAGCGAATACGCCAGGTTTCACCATCCCGCGAAAGCGCACGGAAGCCGTCTGTTTCAACGACCTGAATCGTGCCTTGATAGGGCGACAAGCTGCGGAGACTGTAATAAATAATGGAACCCATAAGTCGCTACGTTATTGCGACGGGTAAGAAGTGTGGTACATCCTGTGCAGTCTGACAACAGGAAAAGCGCGCGCAGCAGGAACTGCGATCGATTGGGAGCCGAAACTAACTCAAATACGCCGGCTGTACGTAGGGAATGGGCGCCGGTTGTTCGTTAGTAAATGTCACGATCTCCCATGCCTCGGCATCATCGAGCAATGCCCGCAACAACCGGTTGTTGAGGCTGTGACCGGACTTGTAGCCACTAAAAGCGCCGATCAGGCTGTGGCCCAGAAGATAAAGGTCACCGATGGCATCGAGCATCTTGTGTTTCACAAACTCATCGTTATAGCGAAGACCGTCGGCGTTGATAACACGATAGTCATCGATAACAACGGCATTATCAATACTGCCCCCCAACGCAAGATTGCGCTTTCGCAGGGCTTCAACATCGCGCATGAAACCGAATGTCCTTGCACGACTGACTTCTTTCACGAACGAGGTGGAAGAAAAATCCAGTTCTGCTTTTTGCTTGCAGGACCGGAAGACCGGATGATCAAATTCAATGGTAAAGGATATCTTGAAACCTTCGTAGGGTTCGAAGCGAGTCCACTTGTCACCGTCTTCCACCAGTATGGTCTTTTTGATGCGAATGAATTTCTTCGCGGCATTCTGTTCGCTGATACCTGCGGACAGGATCAGAAAAACAAATGGTGACGCGCTGCCGTCCATGATGGGCACTTCCGGTGCCGATACATCCACATAGGCGTTATCAATGCCGAGGCCAGCAAACGCAGAAAGAAGATGCTCCACTGTAGAGATGCGTATATCACCTCTGGAAAGTGTGGTCGAAAGACTGGTATCACCGACGCAACGGGGACAGGCACGAATCTCAACCGGTTCATCCAGATCCACACGACGAAATACGATGCCGGTATTCGGCGCCGCAGGGCGCAAAGTCAGATAAACTTTTTCTCCCGTATGAAGTCCGACGCCGGTAGCAGAAATCAGATTCTTGAGTGTCCGTTGTTTGTAATTAACCAGAGGCTCCATTAATTCACATTCTTTTTTTTGGCTTGGCGACACCAGCATGTGCGTCGGCGTCTATTAATAATTGCGTCCCGTTGAAGAGCGCGGATTCTACCCGATTTTTTATCGTAACGGCAAGTGTGTTTTTCTTTCGTTGTTTCCGTGATTTATATAGCACATGTCGCGTAATGTGCCAGCAAGCACCAGACCATCGGTCAGACCCACCGGGGCCAGCCATCGGTTGGCCGATCTGACCCGGCATCAAGTTTTGTTATTTCCCTGTTTGCGTCGTGCCCGCGGGTGAGCCGCATCATAGACCCGTGCCAGTTGCTGAAAATCCACATGGGTATAGATCTGGGTGGTAGAAATATCGCTGTGGCCGAGTAATTCCTGTACCGCCCGCAGGTCGGCACTGGATTCCAGCAAATGGCTGGCAAAGGAATGGCGCAACATATGAGGATGGACCGGTGTACCCGGAAGCTGTCGTTTAGCCCAGTATTCCAGCCGTTTTTGAATTGCCCGCGGCCCCAGGCGACGGCCCTGCTGTCCCACGAACAAAGCCATTTCACCCCCCGTCAGCCATCTGCATCGCAAATCCAGCCAAACTCGCAAGGCAACACGGGCCTTACCACCTACCGGCACAACCCGCGTTTTGGCACCCTTGCCGGTAACTCTGACGAGGCCATCATGAAAATCAATGTCATTGACATCGAGGGCCACCAGCTCTGCCAGGCGCAGACCGGAGGAATACATCAGCTCCAGGATGGCACGATCACGAACGGCCAGCTTACTGTCATTGTCCGGGATAGAAACCATGTGTTCGGCCTGTTCGACAGACAGGACCTTGGGCAGTCGGCGACCGGTCTTCGGTGCTGGAATGCCAATAAAGGGGTTGGCTGCTACCTGTGCCTGCCGCAACAGGTAGCGGTAGAGCGATCGTGCCGCCGATAAATAGCGCCGGATGCTACCGCCGGAGGCGCCGCTGCGATGAGTGTCGGCGACAAAGTGCCTTGCCATCGCCGAATCCAGTTCATCCCAGTTGTCGATCAGATTACGATCGCAAAAATCCATCAGTCTAACCAGGTCTCGCTGGTAGTTCTGAACCGTATGGGGTGACAGGCGGCGTCCGCGGGCAAGGTGTTCCAGGTAGTCTGCAATCCGGTCCAGGGCAGACGCGCGCATCACAAAATAATCAGGTGTCGCTCAATGGAACACGCAACGAGGTCACCGAGCCGGACCAGGTAATCCGTTGCCATATTATTCTCGAACCGGTGGGGGTCCTGACTACCCAGACAGAAGATGCCTTTTACTTTTTCTGTTTTGACGGGCACCAATGCACAGGACTTGATGTCGGACTCGCTGCGACCAAACAAGAAGTCTTTTTGCAGCGGGTCAAGAAAGGCACCGCAAACCGGTTCGCCGTCGGCCACTAATAGCGCGAGCTGCATAAACTGCTCATTGTCTTTTGCGACAAGTTCCGGGCGTGCCTCGCCCGATAGTTCGTCTGGGGCCATGCGGATGCTGGTGGCATCGAGATGGAATGCCTCCTGCAAAGCGGTAAGCGCAGAACCCAGCACAACATCCAGACTGTCGGCATAAAGCAACCGCCTGGCAAAATCATGCAACCGTCCCGACAACACTTCGTTTTCATGTGCGTTGCTTATTAGCTCACGTAATTGACGGTGAAGTTGGCGATTCTGGTCACGCAAGACACCTACCTGGCGCTCGATCAGTGAAACGGCGCTACCGGTATCGAGATGGGGAAGTGAAATGTCAGCCAACAGCTCTGGATGATCAATAAAGAAGCCGGGGTTATCACTTAAAAAACGTGACACCGTTTCTTCCCAGGAAACCTCTCCCTGCTCTTCCTTTTTTGGCATTGTTCTTAAAACCTGTCGAGATCAATCTCGCCTTCAAATACGCTGACTGCGGGGCCAGTCATGAACACCGGCTTGTCGTCTCCCGCCCAGGCGATCTCCAGCCTTCCGCCGGGCAGGTCTACCGCTACCCTATCATCAACCCGCCCCAATTGGCGACCCACGACCATAGCCGCGCAGGCGCCGGTACCGCAGGCGCGTGTTTCTCCCACCCCGCGCTCATACACGCGCAATCGGATATGATCACGACCCACAATTTGCATGAAACCGGAATTCACCCGTTGCGGAAATCGCGGGTGGCTCTCGATCAGGGGCCCTTGGGTGGAAACCGGCGCGCTTTCCACATCATCAACCACCTGTATCGCATGGGGATTGCCCATGGATACCGCACTAATGGTAATGGGTTGACCGGCAACATCGAGATCGTACGTGGTTTGCAGCTCATCGGCCACAAAGGGAACCTCCTTGGGATCGAATCGCGGTGTCCCCATATTGACTTCGACCTGGTTACTGGAAAGCACTCGAGGAGTGATGACACCGGAAAGAGTTTCAACGGCGATTTCGTCTTTGTCTGTCAAGCCCTTGTCACGAACGAAAAGGGCAAAACAGCGAATACCATTCCCGCATTGCTCAACTTCACCCCCGTCGGCATTATAAATGCGGTAACGAAAATCGATGCCCGGCCGGTCTGAAGACTCAACGAGCAGCACCTGATCGCAACCAATTCCGGTCTGCCGATCGGCAATCTGACGGATTAATCCGGAGGACAATTCGACCGTTTGCCGTATACCGTCAAAAACGACAAAATCGTTTCCCAGACCATGCATTTTCGTAAAGATGAGCGACATTAACCAAGACTACCGTTAACCGACTTGTAATAAAACCAGATGAACCTCTACAAAAAATTCGGACTGAAGAAGCGATTGTCCCGCTGGCTGCATCGGATGAAGAATCATCCGAACCAGGTATTGCGAGTGACGATCGCCATCCTGTTTATTATTGGTGGCCTGTTGTGGTTTCTGCCCATCCTCGGACTGTGGATGTTGCCGGTTGGATTGGTGATCCTGTTCTCTCGATCCCCTGT
>SDBU01008333.1_pt1 | contig 11804 bp, 13 predicted proteins | sample 2277071 | NCBI WGS metagenome assembly SDBU01 (sample SAMN10397929, study PRJNA504765) | marine sediment metagenome | isolation source: marine sediment core GS08_GC12, 126 cmbsf | place: Arctic Ocean: Gakkel Ridge, Loki's castle | collected 2008
CAGTATGCCCTAGTGGAGGATTTCATTCGGTTAGTGATATAAAAAAACTGCGGGATAAAATGAAAACAAGAATGCACAGAGAAATGGGATTTAGATTTATAGCTTTGTGCGTGAAGTGTCAGGATAATATTTACGCTGTAAACAAGACAGAATACAATGGGCATATAGTTTAAAGTCCGGCAAATAAATTCCAGAGAGGTTATTATGGCAGGTGGAAAAGGCGGCAGGCCAAGAAAGCCGACCACAAAATTAAAGCTGCATAACACATATCGGAAAGATCGTAGATTTGCAGATGAACCAGAATTGGATATAGCTATTCCTGATTGCCCATCTATTTTAAAAGATGCTGCAAAGAGGGAATGGTATAGGATTACTGTTGAGCTGTGTAAACAGAAGTTATTGTCGCAGGTCGACATGGCAACACTGGCAGGATATTGTCATGCTTGGGGAGAGGTTGTAAAGATTGACAGGTCAATCCAAAGGCAGAAAAAGACATACGGGGGTATATATCTTACCGAGGGATCGAGCGGCAACATGGTTTTACATCCATTGATACGGGCAAGGGAAAGTGCTTGGAAACTCGTATTAAAATTCGGTACGGAGTTTGGATTGTCGCCGGTATCGAGAACAAGAATATCAACATCAAAGGTAGAGAATAAGAATCCATTCGTAGAATTTATGGATGTGAGCTAATATGAGAGAGATATGGCTAAGAAAAAGAAATGCCCGGCAGAGGCGATTGCGAATAAGTATATCGCAGATGTGTTATCGGGAAAGATTATAGCGTGTGAATTTACCCGGATTGCTTGCCAGCGACATTTGAATGACTTAAAAAATGGACACAAGAGAGGGCTTGTATTTGATGCGGCTGCGGCTCAACGTGTTATAGACTTCAAATCTCACTTGAAACATTCAAAAGGTAAGTGGGCGGGCAAGCCGTTAATATTAGAGCCGTGGCAGGTATTTATTAATTGGTGTATATTTGGTTGGAAAAACAAGGATGGTAGTCGGCGGTTCAGAGTTGTCTATGAGGAGATTGCCCGCAAGAATGGAAAGTCAACCGAGCTCGCAGCGACTGGATTATATGGATTAGGTTTTGATGGTGAGGGTGGGGCTGAAATATATTCGGTAGCGACTAAAGAGGAGCAGGCCCGGATAACATTTAATGAGGGGGTGAACATGACCCGCAAGGCTGGTATGCTTGGCGGTATAGCAAAGATTTACACAAAAGCAATAGTGATCGATTCTGTCGATTCGTCATGGAAACCGCTCGGCAAAGATTCCAAGTACCAAGATGGATTGAATCCTCACATGGTTCTGGTAGATGAGTTTCATGCTCATCCAGATAGAACCATGCTGGACGTTATGGATTCCGCGTTGGGTTCAAGGGTTAATCCGTTAATTGTTATAATAACTACCGCAGGATTCAATACACAGAGTGCTTGCTATATGGAACGCAATTATGCAATTAATGTACTGCGTGGTACAGTCGAGGATGATACTTACTTTGCGATCATATTCACGCTGGACAAAGACGACGACTGGAAAGATGAGGAGGTTTGGATTAAATCGAATCCAAATTTAGGGATTACCGTAGGCATTAAGGACATGCAGCGGATGAAAAAAAAGGCGATAGAATCGCCAGCAGCGTTAAACAATTTTCTCACGAAAAAACTAAACATCTGGACATCGCAGCAGACAAAGTTTTTTAATATGGAAATGTGGGATGCCTGCGATGCTGTTATTAAAGAATCTGAACTGGTTGGCAGGGGTTGTTTTCTTGCCGCTGACTTGGCAAGCAAGAATGATATAGCTGCTGTTGTCGGGGTTTTCAAGGTTGGCGATAAGTATGTTATACTGCCGAAGTTTTTCTGCCCTGAAAATGGAGCAAGGAAACGCAGCCGTGAGGATAGAGTCCCGTATCTGGCGTGGGCAGAAACTGGCGATCTGGTATTAACGCCGGGCGATAGAATAGATTACGAGATTATACAGGCAGAGATTAAAAGATTCTATGATAGTTACAAAGTAAAGAAGTTTGGATTCGACCAGTGGAACTTTGAGATGCTACGGCAGCGACTTGTCAAAGAGGGTATGGATGAAAGAGATATATACGAATATCCTCCGACGTTAAGGATGATGAGTGAGCCGACAAAGGAATTAGAAGTTCTGGTCGCTGAAAAACGATTGGTGCATAATAACCATCCAGTTCTACGATGGATGGCGGGCAATACGGCTGTATATATAAATCCGAACGAGGACATCAGACCAGTAAAAAATAAGTCAAGCGAGAAGATTGACGGTATAGTTGCGACTGTTATGGCTATCGGAATGGAAATGGTAGGACGTAATAACGAATCAGTGTACACAGAAGATAGAGGCTTGCTGATATTTTGAAAAATAAAATACTAAACTCAATCTTAAAAAAATTCGGGTTGCAAGTTACCAACTCTGATACCGATCAGGGATGGAGGCCGTTCGATGGTTTTTCGTTTGGTAATGCAGCAAAAGTAACTCTAACCAACCAGACAGCATTAACAATCTCTACTGTGTTCGCTGCGATGAGTGCGATCAGTGAGGATATTGCTAAACTACCTATTGATGTAAGTCAGGTTGATGGCGAGAAACGTATTCAGCTTAACGATCATCCGTTGAATCTGTTATTGAATCGCCAGCCGAATCCGCTTACTAACGCCATGACCTTGCGGGAAACTTTAACAGGCCATGCGTTGGGCTGGGGCAATGGGTATGCAGAAATCCAACGAGATACAGGCGGCAAGGCTATTGCTTTATGGATGTTGCGTCCTGATATGGTACAGATAAAACGACTTGATAACGGTTCGCTACTGTATGAGTTCCGTAACAAAAAAGGCGGAACTATAAAAATACTTGGCGAGGACGTATTTCATATTCACGGATTAGGTTTTGATGGAATACAGGGATATAATGTAATCCAAATGGCAAGGGAAACTTTAGGGCTTGCCAAAGCGACAGAAGTATTTGGCGGTACGTTCTTTGGAAACGGATGCAATCAATCAGCGGTGTTAAGGCATCCTAATAATTTAATTGCACCTGCACAGGATCGATTGCGGGAGCAGATACAAAAACATCATAACGGAGTTACAAATGCTCACAAGCTATTGATATTAGAGGAGGGCATGGAGCTTGCCGGTAATACTATACCACCAGATGATTCGCAGTTTTTACAGACAAGGGAGTTTTCGGTAGTTGAAATTTGTCGATGGTTTAGAATACCACCTATTAAGGTTCAGGATTTATCACGTTCGACATTTAATAATATCGAGCAGCAGAATATTAACTATGTTACCGATTCGCTTACCGGATGGCTTACAAGATGGGAATCTGAAATATGGAGCAAGCTATTAACTCCGCTCGATAAGTCTATGGGTGTAAGCGTAAAGCATAATGTAAACGCTTTACTGCGTGGTGATATAAAATCACGCGGTATATTTTATAAAACGATGTGGAGTTTGGGAGCGTTTTCGACAAACGAGATTAGATCGTTGGAGGATATGAATCCTGTTGATGGCGGCGATAAGCATTTTGTACCGCTTAATCATACAACGTTACAACAGGCTGGATCAACTACGGTCGCATCGCCGATTGCTGCGATGGTTGATGACATATCAGGACGACTGGCAGCCGTAGAGGTTCGGGCGATAAGCAGCTATATAGCAAAGAATGAATCCGATGATTTGTATAAGGCAAGGGTAAATAAGTTTTACGATAAGCACGAGGAATATATATCGGTAGCATTAAAGCCGCTTGACAGTATGGGTTGCAAGGCGGTCGTTATATTCGATGATCTAACGATCAAGACCAAAATACACGCAGGGATTCCATTCAGTTTAGATACCAATAGGCGGAAACAGGAAATCAAAGAAGTAATTTTAAGGGCTATGAACGATGTTTGAATCTGATAAGATGGCAATAATGCCAGAGAAGTTGAGCGATATAATCGAGGCTCGAAAAGCAAACGAGGTTACTATTTCAGCAGTCGAGGTTGCTGCCTTAATCGAAAACGCAAAGACAAGAACCGCGTCAAGCTTTAAGAATGTCAAGGGAAGTATTGCTATTCTACCGCTGCATGGATTCATATCTCATAGAGCAACTATATGGGCGGCGTGGGGTTTAGAATCGTCCAGTGAACTATTTACTCTATGGTTTAATGCTGTTATTAACGATTCGTCTGTCGGGGCGGTTGTTATAGATGTAAACTCGCCGGGCGGTACTGTCTTTGGATTAACCGCAGTTACAGATGCAATATTTAACGCACGTGGAAAGAAACCTATTATCGCTGTTGCAAATTCGTTAATGGCAAGTGCAGCGTACTTTATAGCGTCAAGTGCCGATGAGATTGTAGCAGACCCGGACGCAGAGGTTGGTTCGATAGGAACTATTGCGGTTCACTTTGACCATTCGGCTCAACTAGAACTGATGGGCGTGAATCCAACTATAATCCACGCTGGTAAATTTAAAGCAGAGGGTTCACCATTCGTACCGCTTGACGATGAAGCGAAAGCAGAATTTCAAAGGACTGTCGATAGTTATTATGACACTTTCGTTTCTGCGGTCGCACGTAACAGAGGGATTACAGTAAGCAAAGTAAAATCAGATTTCGGTCAAGGCCGGGTACTGCGTGCTGACGATGCTCAATCTGTTGGCATGGTAGACAGGGTTGCAACACTTAATGACGTACTCGAACGGCTTGGCTCAAATAATAACAGCGTTCAAGGTGCTAAAAATGAATTGGCACTTCTAAAAGTTAAATCACAGCGGTAGCTGTAAATAACTAAGTAAATCAATTAATCAATTTAAGGAGTTATCTAATGAAGTTAAAAGAACTACAAGCGTTGTATAGCAAGTGTGTTGCTTCTATGCAAACGCTCATTGATGGTGCGGATGACGGAACGCTGACCGATGAACAGCAGACAGATTTCGACACTCTGAAAGCAGAATCGGAAAGCCTGCTCGTTAAAATCACAAACGCAGAGACACTTGTGAAAGCAACAGCCGAAGCAGATCGATTTACCAAGACGAACGACATACCTCTTGATCGTCAGATTGCAGACCCGACAGGCGTTCTTGATTCACCGATACCGAAAGCAGCACCATCCGCGATTGTGATACCTACCTCGTACTCACGTATGGCTGGCGATCTAACATCGTTCGCAGGCCCGGATGCTGAACTGCGAGCGTACAAAGCGGGTATGTGGTTCAGGGCAATCGCTGGCAATCAAGCAGCTGCTCTATGGTGTAAAGAACACGGTATGCCAATCGAGTTTACAAACCTGCATCAAGAGGGCGTAAACACGGAGGGCGGATATTTAGTTCCGGCGGAACTCGACAGAGATATTATTCGGCTTGTTGAATCGTTCGGTATTGCTCGCCAAAAATCAAGACGTTCGCCGATGTTAAGCGATAAAAAGACCAGACCACGTAGAACAGGTGGGTTGACAGGCTACTATCCCGGCGAGGGCGGAACTGCAACTGAATCTACAATGTCATGGGATCGGATAACTTTGATTGCGAGATTACTGGTAGTGCTTACAAAGATTACCAACGAGTTAAATAGTGATGCGATTATTTCCGTCACCAATGAACTCGTTCGTGAAATTGCTTTGACTTTCGCTAACGAGGAAGATGAAGCTGGGTTCAACGGTACAGGTGCATCTACTTACGGCGGCATCGTTGGTATTATACCAAGGCTCGCTACGATTAACGGCGTGGACGATGGCGGTGGTATTGTACTTTCAGCTAATAATACTTATGGTGAAATCACGCTCAAAGAGCTGAGTAAAGTTGTAAGTATATCGCCGAACCTTGCGGGGTTACAGCCAGAGTGGTACGTGAACAAACTCGTTTGGGCTCAAACCATGATGACGCTCGAACAAGCCGCTGGCGGTAACACCATCCAGATGATTAAAGACGGTGCTGGCCGATTGTTGCATCAAGGTTATCCTGTCAACTTTGTAAACGTAATGCCAAAGGTCGAAGCAAACAGTCAGATCATAGCACTGTTTGGCGATATGCGTTTGTCTACTGACTTTGGCGATAGGCAGGGCATGACGATTGCGTTCAGTGAACATGCAACAGTCGGCGATACCAGCGTATTTACCACTAACGAGCTGGCTGTTCGTGGTACAGAGCGGTATGATATAAAAAATCACGATTTAGGTTCTGCAACAGTAGCAGGCCCGATGGTTGGTTTGATGTTAAAAGCCAGCTAGACAACTCTGATAATCAACGATGATAAAATAAATTGAATTGGCGTAAAAACCAGCCTATTTTTTAAGGAGTTCAAAAATGATAAATGCAAATGAAGGAGCAAGTGTTGCGGTACCTTCCGCAAGTGTTGCAACAAATGGCGAAATGTCTCTGTCTTTTGATGCTGCTGGTTACGACCAAGCAAACATCACGGTAGACATGGGAACTTGTGGAACTGATTCGATAGCGTTCGATACGCTTTCGATTCTGGAATCTGATACCGTAACGGTAGCATCGAACATGAGTGCTATTGTAGCACTTACTGGCGGAACAGAAACCAGTTCATCGGTTGGCTTTGTAGTGCCGACATCTGCAACGATGGAAAACGGCGGGCGGGCAATCGAGTTTCAGCTTGACCTAAGAAAACGCAAACGCTATATCGGTTTGCATATTGAAAACACATTGCAGGCTCTTGTGTTTGGTGCTCACGCTCGGCTGACTCGTTCCAATAAGTCGGCTGATAGTGCTGCTGAAAGAGTAGTATCGAACATGGACAATACCAATGCAGTATCGGTATCAAAGATAGTTACGGCGTAAATTCTCTCTCGGCTTTGGGCGGCTTCGGTCGTCCTTAGTCGGAGAGATAAATCGAGAGAATAAATTTTAGAGAGAGAAAAAATGTTAAAGTTAAATTTAGGCAGTGGAAATTTTAATTTTAAAGGCTATGAGAATATTGACATCGATCAAGGCAGGTTAGCATATCCGCTTAACTATGATGATAATACAGTTGATGAAATTTTAGCATCGCACCTGCTGGAGCATTTCAGTTATTTAGAAGTGCCGAAAGTGTTGGCAGAATGGGGTGATAAGTTAAAACCGGGCGGTGTTCTAAAACTGGGCGTTCCTGATTTTCGCAAGATAACAGATAATTATAGGGCTGGCGGCGACAAGGGCAAGAGTGTATTAGTTCACGTTATGGGTTCACAGGTCGATGAAAACGATTTACACAAATGCATCTTCGATAGAAACTCACTAACACAGCTACTAACGCAGGTTGGATTTATTGACATCGAGGATTGGACTCCTGAAAATTATGACACTTCCAGCTTGGATGTAAGCCTGAATCTGAAAGCAAGAAAACCCGGCGGCGAGAATAAGTTAGACGATCTTCTGGAAGTGAAACAAGAGGAGATTAGCAACGCAGTAAAGCCGATTGAGGCAAGCGATAAGAATATAAAAATCTCTGCTATTATGTCGATGCCGAGACTGGCTCATACTGAAAATCTGTTTTGTGCGATGAAGTCGTTGATCCCTTTGGGTATATCGCTTGAAAAAGGAACTGGTGTATTTTGGGGGCAGGTATTAACTCGGTTGATCGAGGGACATCTTGACGATGGTACAGATTTCATACTTACAATCGATTATGATACGTGGTTTACATTTGAACACGTACAGCGATTAATGCAGTTGATGGTAGAGAACGATGACGTTGATGCCTTAGTTCCGCTCCAGATGCATCGAGAGAATAATAATCCACTATTAGGATTAGTGCCTGATGAGGGTGAAAAGAAAAAAATCGTTGAAGCCAGATCGTTCTTTCCAGATTTGACTATTATCGATTCAGGTCATTTCGGATTGACTCTTTTGCGTATGGATGCTTTACGCAAGATGCCGAAACCTTGGTTTTTAGCAGTACCAGACGAAAACGGTGGTTGGGATGATGGCCGACTTGATGAGGATATATATTTCTGGAAAAACTTTAGAGAGAACGGCGGAAAAATTTGTTCTGCAAACAATGTAAAACTCGGACATATTCAGATGATGTGTACTTTTCCAGGCTTACCACAAAATCAGTTTAAGCCAATACACGCATATTTAACTGATATTGAAAAGGGTAGAATACCTGATGGTATGATACCTAAAATAGAAATTAAAAAATAGAGGTGAAATGATGGCATCAGTACAAATCATAATGAAGAAAGATTTTCAAGGATTGAATCAGGGCGGTGTTTATGATCTTGATCCAAACGCGGCAGAGTACTTGATTAAGAATCAAGCTGCGATTCCGTTGGTGCTGGAAGAAGAAAAAATCATAGACGCACCAAAGATAACTGACATGAAAGTCGCAGACTTAAAAGTTATCGCAAAGGAAAAGGGTATCAAAGGTTATGCCAACATGAACAAGGCAAAGCTGGTCGAGGCCATCGAATCAACTGAAAAAGGCTAAGAAAAAGGTTAAATAATGCTTGTTTGGAAAGTAACAACTGCTGCTGCAACCGAGCCGGTTACTTTGGTTGAAGCGAAACTTCATTTGCGTGTTGATATATCGACCGATGATGATCTGATTACATCGCTTATCAAGGTAGCTAGGGACTGGTGCGAGAACTATCAGAATCGTGCTTATATATCGCAGACGATAACTGCAAAGTTTGATAGATTTCCGACCGTGATTAGACTGCCGCGTTCACCTTTGATTAGCGTAACATCGATTACTTACATAGATTCAGCAGGCGATGAACAGACGATAGATAGCAGCGTGTATGAGGTCGATGTAACAAGTGAGCCGGGATTAGTAACGCTGGCGTTTAGTCAAACATGGCCGACTCCGAGATCAATACATCACGCGATCACGGTTGTTTACAAGGCGGGGTTTGGTGCTGCTGCTGCGAACGTACCGGATAGAATTAAAGCGGCGATTAAATTAGTTATTGCCCATCTGTACGAACATCGTGAGGAAAATAGCGAGATGGTATTAACGACTCTGCCGATGGGTGTAAAATCTTTACTCGATGGTGATAGGTGCTTTGAATGAAAATAGGTCAGCTAAGAAAACGAATTGAACTGCGGCATATATCACGCGATCAAGATAGTTACGGAGAGCCTATAACTACATGGCCGAGTGCGTTTGCAACTGTATGGGGATCGGTACGACCGATTCAAGGTAGTGAACTTGAAAATGCTCAACAAATTAGTGCCGAAGTAACGCATAAGATTCGGATCCGACATAACGCAGCTTTGATTCCTACCGATAGAATCGTTTATGCTACGCGTGAGTTTGATGTAGTTCATATATTAAACTTTCAGGAACGTGGTATTTTTGATGATATACTTTGCAAGGAAATTATCTAATGCCACAAATCACTATGAAAGTTAAGGGTTTTACTAAACTCGAAAAACAACTTCGTGCATTACCTCTAAAGATGGAAAAAAAGATTATCAAAAAGGCGGTACGGGCAGGACAGAAAAAGACACTGGCAAAAGCACGATCAAATGCAAAGACTTTAATCGGCGGCGAGATGGGTAATTTAATCGCCAGAAATACAAAGATTAAAATCTACAAAAAGAAACGCAAAGGATATTTTGGGCTTGGCGTTGAGTTATTACCAGACCCGGCTTTTATTCATATCAACGCTGATGGCGGGCGTAATTTCATTCCAACGGCTATTGAGTTTGGGCATGGCTCTGGAAAAGATGATGCGGCAATACCTTACATGAGAAATGCTCACGAAACAACTCGGCGTTCATCATTATCTGCACTTGTAAAAGAACTTAGAAAAGGACTACTTGAATCGTTTAAGGGGAAATAGGATGCCAGCGACAAACGGAAACACTATCAAATGGATCAGCATTTTGTCCGGCATATTTATCGTGCTTGTCGGTGGTATCGCGGCAATGAGCAGGGCGGGCGATGCTAAGCTTGACGCTGAAAAAACAGACAAATCAGTTTATAACCAGCATATCGAATCAGATAAGGTGCTACGTAACAGAGATTATGAACAAATGCAGTTGATGGACAAAAAACTTGATAGGCTTTTGGAAAAATGAAACAGCGAATCCTACAATACATTTCAGATAATAGCATAACGCTTGAACAGATACGTAATATGTCTGCGAAACAATTCAACAATGCTATGGAAACGGAGTTTACCAAGACTCGAATCAAAAACATTCTACGGCCTATCATAACAGATATGCAAAGGGTAGAAAACAATTCAAAGTTACAAGGGTTAAAAGCTAAAGCGGAAGCGTGGGTAAAAACTAACATCAGTCAAGATGCAGAGTTTGAATTTAAATATCGACAACGTAAAATTATTATCTGGTTGGATGGTATTCCGGAGGTAATTGACGAATGAGTATATTTACTTCAAAAGCAAGTGTGTTCTTTGTAGGTAGTCCTACGTTTGATAAGGCTCTTGGTGTAGAGTTGGTTACTAATGGGGATTTTGCGACTGATAGTGATTGGACAAAACAGGCCGATTGGTCTATTGCGGGTGGTAAAGGCGTTGGAACAGCGACCACGGATATTATTTTTCAAGCAGGATTAGGTCTTGTAACAGGTAAGACTTACATATTAACATTTGACCTTATCGTAACAAGTGGTACTCTGTTTGCAAGGCAAACCGGCGGTTGGACTACAGAGACGTATACTACATCAGGTTCAAAAACGCATACTTTTGTGCAAGGTTCGACTGATAATCTTGTATTTGATGGTATCTCATCATTTACAGGTACAATCGACAACGTATCAGTAAAAGAAACAACAGGAATTGCAAACGCTGGTGGATGTACTAAGGATTTCTTTGATGTTAATGGTGGGGAAGAATCTTTTGATCTATCTACTATTATGGGTGCAGATGGTGAAACACTAATTCCAGCAAACATAGGTGCTGCCTTTGGTGCTTCAGGTGTTATACAGTTAACAGGAACACCTGACTTGTCTAGCGTTGAAATAGGTATGGTAGCTTATGTGGTTCTAAATACTGGTGTGGATTTTATAACAGAGCGTTATGAAATTCTTGCAGTTAATGATGGTTTAGATACTATCACAATATCAGTACAAGGTGCTGCGGTAGGTGATACTGTTGATGTTTACATAGGTGGTGCTTTTGATACCCTTGTAAATGCTATGGCTGATACAGATGCGGATTCTGTAACACCTCAAAATGTAAATATCTACAATAACAAACCTGAAACACTTGGCAGTGTCTTTGATACTTGGCCTACTGGCAATATAGCAGACAATACACACTTGCGAATCAAAGCTTTTAATACGCAGATGAATGATATGAATTTTGGTGGTGCTTTTTATCAGTCTGCAATAGATGCAAAACAAAATGACATAGACGCAACAAAGTCTGTAACAATAGATAGTACTGGTTTTGCGGATCACCTGCTTAAGTTTAATGGTAATGATAATCTACACTTTTATAACTTTAACCTTGAACATTCTAATGTTAGTTTTGATATTATTACTTATGCGGGTGCTTGTGTAGGAATGAGTTTCTTTAATTGTAAGTCTCTACATGACAATCGTTGTGTTACTGCGAACACATCTGATTTTTCACCTTATTTACAAGTGATTAATTGTTACTTTGAAAGTGTTAGTGATAGGTGTATTAATATAGACAGCGATGGTTGTGTGATAGCTAGCAATGTTCTGCATAGCGATGGCAGTCAAACTTTGAATTTAGACAGAGGGCTTGTGGTAGGAAATATAATCACTGGCGATGATGCTACATTACGTCATTGCCAGCTTTTAATTTTGGCATATCCGCCTCATCTTCAAGCTGGATTACTTG
>SDBU01008334.1_pt1 | contig 11803 bp, 30 predicted proteins | sample 2277071 | NCBI WGS metagenome assembly SDBU01 (sample SAMN10397929, study PRJNA504765) | marine sediment metagenome | isolation source: marine sediment core GS08_GC12, 126 cmbsf | place: Arctic Ocean: Gakkel Ridge, Loki's castle | collected 2008
AGCCTAGTTCCGCACCGACTTTCTCAGGAAAACCAAACGTCCCATCGGGGTACGCCCGCAGAATTACAGAACCCGTTGCCCCCGCTCTTGTTGCAACCAACCCAACGCTTCCATCTTCCTTCGGGTGCAGGTCCAACGTCACCACACTCGTCCGCAACGACTCCGGCTTCCTCTCTGCAATCTCAAACCTAATCATCGTTTCTCCAATCTCAGCTACTCTCCGTCAGGGGGATACCAACGCGACCCTCTGCGTCCACTCGCAAGCCCGCATCAAGCCCGATGTTCCCTGGAAGGTCCACCTCGCCGCTCACGTGCAGTCGCATGACGACATAGCCATGCACTAAGAACGCCACGCTGCCATTATTCTCCACGCGCTCCACGTGTATCCGCACATCGTTCCCGTCGCGAACCGTCTCGCCTGGAAGTACATACTTGAGCATCATCTACCTTTCCGGGCGCACATACCCGCGCTCCCGTCGCTCCAACTCGTCAGCCCTCTTGCCTGCACGCCCAGGGTCCGGCTCGGGTGGAGGCTCTAACTCTTTGAGCTTACGACACGCCGTCGCAAAGTCCTCGCAGATCTCCGGCCAATTCATGCGGCCCTTATTAGGTGCGCCCATTGCCATTTCTAAGCACATCAGGGCGCATTCTTCCTTTGCGATATTCGCCGATTCACGCAACTTGTTCCTAAAGAACTTCAGAACCTCAACGTCCGGATCGTCTTTCGGCTGCTTGCTCACGGCGCTATCCACCCGCTACATCCCCTCTCGCCGTAGATGCACATATTTCGTCCCCTCTATAATCACATCGATGCTTGCCGCCTTGATTCGGTTGGCTACTTTGCGCCCTGCGCGACGCGCCTTCGCTTCTGTTTCGTAGAATCGTTCACGGTAATCGGCCTGCTGTGCACTTAGATCGTACTTCTCCGGCAAATACGCCGTGGACAGTGCAAGGTGCAACCGGAAGTAGTATTGCCCGACGTTGAGCTTCTCATCGGAGCACAGTAGCCGCTTGCAATGCACCCGCACGTAAATCTTCATGGCGTTATCCAGCCTGCGATGACTGCGAGGATAATGCCGCCAGCTATTGGAACGCCAAGGCGCAACGCTGAGACGTTCCGTTTGTGTGCTAGCAACGCTGCCACCCCAACACCCGTATGCACCGTGTAATACCAGATCACACACTTCGCCAGAATTATCACCCCGTCAGGCATGTCCCTTACTCCTATTCTTCAGCCACCATTCCAGAATCGCACCCGTCTTGTGCTTGCGCCAACACCTATCGCAGAGCTTGACCTCGTAAATGTTTCCCTTGAACCGATGCGTCTCGACGTCTACACGCAGGAAGCGTTCACCGTTACGGATTGATTGGGTGCACATGTCGCATGTATGCACCCTGTACAACCAATCAACCCTGCGACTCCCTACCCTCGGGTACTCGCTCTTAGCCACGTCTCACGTCCTTCCAATCGTCAATGGAACTCCACATGCTCCCGAGCCTTCCACGCGTGCAAGCACCCCACAGCAAAACGCAGTGTCGCCCGTCGCATTGAATCGTACGCACCTCGACGGCAATCCATTCCCCCATGCCCTGCCACATCGGCATCTACACTCTCACGGTATATCTGCGTGAGCCGCAACGCTAACGCTTTGCATTGCCACCATGGAATCTTGCCATCGCAATCCGAATGATGCAGCAACCAGACGATCGGGTCGCCATTCATGGCAGACCATCGAATCGGCGAACCAAGTGTGGCGAGCGCACGTATGACTTCCCACTTAGGGTCGCCACAAGATATCGCATCCACGTCGCTCTGCTCCCATACTCGGTCAGCAAACCCCTCCATAAGGTCAAGCGGAATGCCAACCCTGCTCGCGAGCCACACTCGCCACCTCATAAACATCGAATACGGTCCATGCCAGCAATCGTGCGTGGTATCAAGTCCCATTCCTTAGATCCTTCCATTCCTGCTCACGAGCCTCAAGCCTGCGAGCGTCAATAATCGGCAACAGCCAGTGCGGATGATCCTCAGCACAGTCCTGGCACAGATGCACGCCCGCCTCGTTGATCGTGGCTTTGTTCGGGCAGTTCGTGCAGATCGGCGGATCGTAGTCATAGGCTTGCATCGTCCAGCATCATATCCAACCAAGGATTCGGCGATCGTTGGCCAATAACATCTATTCGCACGATAGTTTCCATCGTCGAAAACCGACGATGGCACACATCGCATTTACGTCGTCGGTACATCTTAGTTCCGGACGCCCGCGAACGACTGTCCTTAACGTGCGTATCAGCACCATTCCGGCAGTATGGGCACCTAATCATCGTTCATAGGCTCCGCAATTCGTACATCTGGGTTGTCGGTCATCGGCGGACACACTACGAGTCTCCGTGCTCTTCGGTCCAGGAATGGAGCGCCTTTGCCTCGATCCATACTCCAGCACCGTCCGGCCAGATACAATAGAACGCATGGCCGTCGTCCACGTTGCGCTGGCCCTCGACTGTTAGCGTGGTCCCTTTGGAAAACAATCTAACTCGATCGCCAATACTGTGCTCAAACTCCACCGTACACTTCGCCATCAGCTCTTCTCCTTAATCGCATCAAAGCAAGCAGGGGCCAGCGTGATCAGTCTACTGTGAATCATCTTAGCGATCGCGCGCATCTGTGGGTGCGCGGCAGATGCTAGCCGTAACCGCAAAAAATGTCGCCACTCCCGAAAATTATAAGTGATAGCGATTTCCGTTTTCAAGCATGTTGGCAAGACACTACGCGATATCTGCGGGCCGACACCCTGCTGCACTAGGAATTGATAAGCAATCTCAGCATTCACACAACTATTATACCAGTTATTCCGCAGCTCCGAAGGCAGATCAGGGGGTTCGATGACTGTGATCTCACTCCCAAATCGGCTTCGACTGTAGTTGCAGAACCGTGTGGATTCTTGCGTATAACTGCCGATGCGGTGGCGAACAATCTCGTGACTAATACCGCGATCACAAACTACTACGAGGGTAGCAGACGCGTGCTCAAGTACCGATTCGTGACCCAACTCAATGATTTTACGTATGAATGCTGCCGCAGTGCCCCTGCTTATCCTGTCCTCACTCTTGTAAGCTATTCGGCCACAGCGTTCTATGTGCTGTTCAGGATTCGGCGTTGACGTCAGTAGGTCGACACCTTGCTCGACGATATTCATAATTTCTCCTTCAACTGCGTCCAGGCGTCGAGGGCGGCTGCGCAGACGCCCTTGCACAGTGCAGCCTGTGTTTCGCAAGAGCAACCTGTACAAATGCCGCCCAAATAGGATTCCCTGATTTCCACATCTAGCTGGCCCCAAACAGCCTTAGCACTCAGTGCCCAATAGAATCCCAGCTCCGTCAACGCAGGCAATATGTACTTAAACACCTGCTGCCAGTCGTGGACGGGGTCCCAGCCGACTGCGTCCTTTCTCGCCCCCTCCCAAAGCAGCACTTGCTCCCTTACGACGTTTATGTGGGGGTAGTGCCCTTTCAGCTCCGCATATCCCACAACAGGTATCCCACACACCTTCGCCAACTCCAGGTTCAGCTCGCGGTCATTCATCAGACTTCTCCACGTCGGCGATTGCGGCTTGGGCTTCATCCATGGCTGCCCTCCACTCGGCTTTCTCACTCGTAAGCGGCGGACCATGCTGCCTGCACCATAGCTCCTCCAATGCCGCCTTCAGCCTGTCGCGTTGGGTAAGAAGGGTCGGGGCACTGGCGATCGCAGCTATAACTTGCTCGGCGTATTTGGCTTCTACCGTCAACTCGCCAGCGAGCCCGCCGTTCTGGAACACCTGCACCATCGCGTGCGTCGGACTCGTCGACCATATCCGTGCCGTCAGCTTCAAGTCACTCATGCGATTTCTCCACTTCGGCGACGAGAGCCGTACACCGAGCAATCAGGCAGCCTGAAGTATGCAGCCGGTCAAAATCGTCACGTGGCCATCGATCATGGCACCGCCGACATGCCGTGGTAGAGGGTTGATCGAAATATGTGCCCGTCGTGCTCGTAGAGCCGACTACGATTTCACGGCACATTGCGACCAGCTTGTCACGTTGGGTAGTCAGCTCGGCGTTGACCGCGGCATCGTGCGTCGCGATTGCCTTGGTGAGCATGGCGGCCATGTGTCGAGCACAGTCTTCCGCGCTCGTCATCTCATCGACTCTGTACGCTGGGGTAATGCGAAACCCCTGACGATCAATCGCCAAGCGGGCGCAGAAGCCACCGCCTGGCGGGACTACCACCGACGCCGTCAATTTGTCACCCGTCGCAACAGGCTCAGGCTGAAGAATCCCGTCCTCCTCAAGCCGCGTCTTCAACACGGGCCAAGTCGCCTCGTCGTAGTCGGAGTTGTCAGCTAGCCAGCCGTCGATCAGAGCTATCAGCCCTGCATATTTCTCACTCATTCGGTTGCTCCATCTATTTCACAGCCCCACCCAAAACGCCCACAGAGCCACGCTGCTGCACGCTACGGTTTCCAAGCCCAAATTCCACCACCCAGAGCCGTAGGGCTCCAGAGCGTCCAAGTCTGCGTCAAATTCGGGGTGCTCACGGTTTAGGCTCCACGGCTCCGCAAAATTCGATACGGGCGTCAAAGGCCTGCACTAGCGTAGCGATATCGCTCAGTGCGAGATTTGTGTCACCGCACAAGACATCAGCAATAAACTCTTCCGTGAAGCCCGTCTCATTCGCCAATTGCCGACGCGTCCAGCCCTTTCGCCTGAGTCCGTAAAGCACGGCCTCCGCGGCTATTAGCCGAAGTTGTAACACGAAGCCGCCGGGTGGTTCCTTGTGTTCGCTCGCTGTCGGTTGCCCATCGCCTTTTTCTGGATTCACGTCTTTTCCTGTATTCACGATTCGTTCTCCTAGTTAAACAACTCACATACACTCACGGTTTCTGCTCCACGCTCGCGATATGGCGGTCGGCCATTATGTCTTCACCGTCACTTTGAGCTTGGCTGCTACCTCATTCAGCTTGATCCTCACGGTTTCGTGTAAGCCCCTGGCAATTGACGTATTGACATTGTCCATTGCCTCTTGCATCGCCTTTTCAATGTCGTGGTGCAGGTGCTCATCTATCATGTGTGCAACTCGCGTTTGTTTGCTACACCAAGAGTAACTGTCCTGTATTCCTTTCGGCTGGCCACTACGGTCCACTTTCTCCGTCATGTACGCCTCCGCTCGCTGTACAAGGTATTCGGCAAATGAAACCGACTTACCCTTCTTCTCGCCCCACTCGGTGGTCTTCTGGAGGATGAACGATTCAATCGTCCTGCCTATACTAGGCAACACATGTTCGTCGGCGAGCTTAGTTACCGCAACGTCAATAGCGGCGACGATCTTTTCGTCCAACAGTTTCTTTAATCCAGGCGCTACCTCGGCATCTTCGCAGTAGCCCTCTGGCAGTAATCGCGTACAGATTCCATCGATTACTCGATCCTGGATTTCCGTCTTCGATAGTCCTAACTCTTCGATTCCGATTGTCACAGTTTTCTCCTTCTTACGTAGATTCCTCGATCCGGCGGTCGGTTAGTCATCCTCTATCTGAATCACGAGCGCTGGTGGCGTTGACAGCTTCAGCGGCTTGTCGCACAGCATGTACTCGCCGTTCCACTCGACGTAGGTGCCGTCCGTCGTGAAGAAGAAGATCGCGTCGCCGTTGCTGCCGTAGCTGCCGTCAAGGTCGGGAGACGCAATAACATGACTCGTATAGTCACCACGCACACGATACGGTACAATCTGATCGGGCGTGGTCAATAGGGAATTAACCGAGGATACTTTCCCTTTCATCGGGTAGAACGCCATTACTTTGCCGAAACTTACGAGGTAGATGTAGCTCACTTTCGAGTCCGTATTGAACCGCTCCAACCTGGCCACGAGATTCTTGCGCTCCTGGGATGTCGCTAGGCGTGGCGGTGGGATAGCTTTAACAAGCCCTTGGTGCTGAGCCTCTGTTTGTGCCATTTCCGCCTTAGTAGATTTGCCTGCGTCTTTCCGTTCGCTACACCCTACCACACACACGAGCACGATCACACAAATACCAATTACTCGATTCACGAATGCTCTCCTATTTGTCAATCACAACAGAGTCCGGCAACTCGCCAGACTTGAAAATCGCACGGTTCGCCATAGTGACACGAGCGTTATACTCAGCCGCCATGTCGTTACGTTGCTGCCGTAAGCCCAGGGCGACGGCCCCAAGCCTGGCAGACTCTTCACGGTCCTCACGCTTCCACTCACTCCGCGGGCCACATTCATCCTTGAACACCGCAACGGTCTCGTTCGCACTCGCCACCTTGGCGTCTAAGGATTGAAGATCCTGTTGCCGTTGCTTGTACCATTCATAGTTGTAGAGCACGTTGTCCGCGTCGATCGTCTTGGCGACGATGCGACTTGCCTGCCTCCATGGGTTCACGCAGAACCCAACGATCGCAAAGCAGGCGAGAGCTAAGCCCACAAATATGCTCACACGCAACAGCAGCGGACCCGGGCCACGTTCGCTTGTTTGCTCCCATGATTTCCAACTCATATCCATTCTCCTTGTTACGTCGTTTCCTCGATATGGCGGTCATCCTTATGCGCCAAAGCCACTAGCGGCCTCCCAGTAGATTGCGTCTATCCACTGCACGATTACGTCTTCGCACATTCCGGCTTGCTGCATCTCCCCTGCGACGTTCAGGGCGGACTCTTTGTGCTTCCAGCCATCCTCGCCTGGGATTTCGAGAATGCGTCTCTTCAAACTCTTGGTCATTGGGCTGGTTCCTTTTCGATACGGCGGTCGGGGCCGGCTAGCTCAGGCCGCCGGTCCTTGAATAGTTCCACGTTGGTTCCCCGGCACGCACGCCGATGGATTCGATCATCGTACACAGCCCTCAGTCCATCTGGGTTCAGGTTGCTGATGAGCACGATCGGACGACCCTCGCGCAGATCCAATGCCCGTTTGAGCACTCGGTAGTGGTGGTCGCTGACCGTCTTGGACGTTCCCAGTTCATCCAGGATACAGACCGACACAGTTTCCCAAGCCTTCCAGATTTCGTACTCCCGGTCGTATGTACCTTTCATCGCCTGCCGGATCATGTCGCAGAGGTCGGGAAGCGTGAGATACCAGCCGCCCACGTGGTCGCCCATGCACAAGGCAGCCGCAGTCTTGCCAGCGTCGACCTCGCCGAACAGGTACAGCGGCCAAGGTTCTCGCCCGTTCAGCACGTCACGAATCAACGCACGCACTCCCGGAGCAATCCCCTCGCGCGTGCGCCGCGGGAACTCGGGCGGCTTGAACCGCCAGGACCCGGGCCCCAGCGCCAAGCAGCCTTCGCCTGGCTTATGGTCGGTGGACTTCATATTTGTCAGCGGCGCCCGCTTTAGCGCGGACGCGACTCGGATCAGTCGCACGTTTCGATACATCCTCTGAAAACTGGTCCCAGTGCTTCACGAGAGCCCGCGCGGTGCAAGCTGCGGATGGCCAACCCTCTCGATACCTTTTCACACGGAGCTGGATCTCAGCCGGCGTTGCCCCAACGGACACATAGTCCGCGACGATTTTCCCGAAGGCTGGCCCTTCCGATCTTGGGACACCGGACGGATAGAACTCGGCTGCGACGGCGTCCTTGAGGGCCCGGTATTTGGCGGCCTCTTCCGGCGTTCGCTTTTTCTTGGGGGGAGTATCTTTAGATACTCTTCTCTTCTCTTCTCTGTACTTTGTACCCATTTTGGGGACGGTTGCGCCCCCATTTTGGGGACGGTTGCGCCCCCATTTTGGGGTGTCCCCATTTTGGGGTGTCCCCATTTTGGGGACGGGTAATTTGCCAAGGCGGTAGGTGTTCTTCCGGCCATTGAGGCCGTGTTTAACCCGCAGGAATCCAAGGGCTTCGATCTTGGCGAGGGCCCGAGTTACTGTGTTGACCCCGCAACACGTCACGTCGGCTATCACTCGGTGCCCAAGCTGTGAAGTTTTATTTTTCCGTATGTCGTTAGCCACCACGATATACACCATCTTCGCCGCAGGCCCGATGTCCGAACATTCCGCAATCGCCACAGGCACCATGTAAAACGGTTCCTTTGTTGGACCCTGCGGCCCATCGTTCATTGCATGCGCACCGATACCACTACCACCACGCAGGCGGTTACAAACCGGGGTTTAGAGCCCTACAGAGGGCTATTCGTCGTCGAGGCCGTCCAGGAAGTCGTCGACGTCGTCCAGGCCATCATGCAGCTTGTCGAGAACATCCCGCGCGTCATCGAACCAGGCGTGATGGTCATCGACCGGTGCCGGTGTGCATACTCCACCAATCGCCAGCATCCCGCCGGCCAGGGCACAACACGTTCGTTTCCAGATACTCGTCATAAGCGCTGACTCCTTATTCGCCGCCAGACTCAGCGGCTTGTCCTCGGGTGGCAATCGCAACGGCACGGACTCTTATGCCTTGATACGATAGAACATCCTTGTCTGCTCGCACCAGGAGCAGAACAGCAACACGTCGTTTGTTCAACCTCGCACATGGGCCATGAACCCCACGCTGCCATAAACTTCTTCACTCGCGAGGGCAGGTCTCGAACCTGCTACTAGGCAACAGGTCTCCCTGTACCCGCCCAGCCGCCCCATAGCCCTCGCATCTGGGTTGCAGGAACACGGCCACCTTTCCGTCGAATGGGGATGCTACCCTTCCGTCGAAGGGGATGCTGCACCATCCCTGCAACCCGCTTGACCCTGGGGCTCATGCGGAACCCCGGGTCACAGCAACTCAAACAACAATGGGAGCCGCGGACTCGAACCGCCGATGAACAGCGAACCAGAAGGTCCGAAGGCGTGGCAACCCAGCCACCCTAGCCCCCGATCGTGCCGGCCCTTTGGCGCGTGACCGGCACGGTGCTCTACTCGGTCCAGTCCTCGATGTCGTTGGCGTAGAACCACTTGTCGTACACTGTACCAGTCGCATCCGTGTACCGGCAATGGAATTGACGATGCTCATGTTCGTCACTGTGCAACGCGAGTACTTCCGCCTGCATTCCATTCGCCTTGATTTTCACCATATCCTTGTGGGTGTACTCAAACTCAATCGTCTTCTTCACTACTCGCCTTTCAGTAAGTCGCCAGTCTCAAAGTTGGGCGCCGGGCTGAATCCACGGGCGAACCCTCTTCACACGCCCGGCGCCCCCGTCCTTTCAGGCAAGGACTCGCCGTTATCCTGTGCCTCCTGCATTCCATTGCGTCCACAGTTCCGTCAGCCATGGCGTCAGCCACGAGCCGAACACAATACCGATGATTACTCCCCAGATGTTTCCCATCACAAACTCCTTAAACGCTAACACCAGTCGCCACGAATCACTTGTTCGCGGCGTTAGATCACCTTGCCCTGAAAACAGGTGTCGCAAACAAGCGTGCAAGTTGTCGTCGTACTTCCGTTGCGCTGTTCGATCACTTTACGCTCGACGCACTCCATGGTGCCTTTACACTCATGCACCTCGCAGGGCCTGTCTAGGTTGTTCCATTGTTCCTCAGTCATACTCAATCCTTAGTCGTTCGCATCCTTCACGTCGTTCACAAGTTGAATCGCCCATGCCTCGACGTCCACCGTATTCGTCGCATGGATGACTCCTGAATAACGCTTAGCCAGTGCTCCCTGTGCTTGTTTATTAAGTCAAGGAGCCTGCACGCCATCGTACACGGTTCGCGGACTCCCTGTTCCCAGCTTTGCACCGTGTCGGTTGATGCCCCAAGCAGTTGAGCGAGCACTGCCTGGCTGACGCCGAGCACTTGACGGGTGCGCTTAACAGCGTTCGCATCGTAAGGTTGAGGCTCCAATCGCAATTCCACTGTGCGCAACGTGAACTTCTCACCTACTGGTGTTCCATTCCGAAGAGTATCTCGCAAAAGCGTCAAATCCTCGACGATTTGCGCACCACGCGTTTTCTTTGCTTTCTTTGCCATATCAGCCACGTTTCGGTCCCTTCTCAAGTTCCCCCCTCACTTCGTCGAGCAGCCGTTTGATGTCATTCCTTTCCGAAGACGAAATATCCTCTTTCTCGCTTTTCTTGAAGATCATCACAAAGACGACGACCGAAAACTCTTCAATGTCCCGAAAATCCACGGCGGTATCGAGAAGCTGTAACGTCTCGCCGTCCACCGCCAAAGGGGGCACCATTGCTTTCTCGTCAGTCATGCTCAATCCTCCAAAGCGGGGGCAGGATTTGAACCTGCGACCTTCGGGATATGAGCCCGTCGCGCTGCCAACTGCGCCACCCCGCATCACTCTAATCCATATCCAAAAAGGCAAACCACAACGCCAAGGCCACCGCTGCAAGCGCAAAGACTGTAACGGTAAGCACCTGTTTGTCGGCGTCAGTCATGCTCAATCCTCACGGGGCATTGCAAACTCCTACGATACAACCCGCGATGAAGCCGACACAGGCCGCTATTATCGCGATCGCGATACATGTCGCGTAATCCCACAGCTCCTCAGCACTCCGCCCCTGGCCGCCACGGACGCCGCAATGGTCGGGTCCGTCATCGTCATGCGTGCTCATGCTTCACCTTGCTCATTCGTTTGCTGCGCCGCCGGATAGCCTTTAGCAAGTTGCTAGCCGGACGGCATTTCGCCAGCTTCCATGCACTGCCCAGATGCATCCAAAACTCCGCGGTGGTGCCGAAAGCGTCCGCCAGCATACACGCCGTTCGGGCAGTAATTCCCGTGCGCCCGTTGATGATCCGGTTGACGACCGTCACGTCTTTTCCAATCACGTCCGCCAAATCAGCCTGCGTCCAGCCGTCCGGGGGCATCATTTCCTTCAGCTTCTCGCGGATCACATCGCCCGGGGGCGCAACATCGGGTATTCCTGTATGACTACAAGACATAACGTCGATCATCGCAGCACCTCGGACAGCCACAGCAAGCTCGCGATCGCCGCCGACCCGACCAGCCACATCGACCGGCCGAGCCAGCGAATCGCGCTGCCTTCCCGATCGGTCAGCGGGAAGACGATCATCCCTCGGTCCCGGCCGAGATCAGGGGTATGAGCCCCTCGAGCAGGTCCAATAACCAATACATCAGTGCCACGATTCATCCTTTCAAAAGCAGAGCCCCCGACGTGAGGAATGCGAGTAACGCACGCCGGGGACATCCGCGGCTTCGGTAAACCCCCGCCCCACAAAGTTCGGGCAGTTGGGGCGGGGGCCAGGTAGGTGCGCCCCGTTGAGGAACGCGATCGGGAACAAATTCGCCGGGCACAGCGAAGGTTCCATCCTCCACTGGCCCGGCCGGTCGGATGCCTACAGAGGCTCTAGTAACCTCCGCAGGATGAAGCTCTCCCCGTTGCTGTTGATTCTCAGACATCAGTATCCACGCCCTTTGGTCCACCGTGGCCCGGACATCGCCATTGACGCTTCATGTTTGTTCCATACGCCTTAGCCCCACAGACCTTGGAACAAACACCGATCTCCCCGCCGCCGTGCAGGGGACACACCCATCCACTTGGCCCATGACTCGCCGCAGGCTTACCACAAGCAATCGCTGGCGACATAGATATCAGGTAATAACACGATTGGCACTTAGGTCGCTCGTCCGCCGTCATCTCAGGCATCATCCGCCACCTTGTCGCACCCGGGCCAATGGTAGCTCGTTGCGGCCTCCGCCATATCCGTCAGATACCATTGTGATTCCGCCTCCGACCAGAGCCAGTCGATTGACCAATCGCCACCGATCGCGACTCCGACCCTGCTACTAAGATCCGACAGCGTGGCCACCTCATCGTTGCTCTCGGAATTCATCTCGTCAAGGCATT
>SDBU01008335.1_pt1 | contig 11803 bp, 14 predicted proteins | sample 2277071 | NCBI WGS metagenome assembly SDBU01 (sample SAMN10397929, study PRJNA504765) | marine sediment metagenome | isolation source: marine sediment core GS08_GC12, 126 cmbsf | place: Arctic Ocean: Gakkel Ridge, Loki's castle | collected 2008
CAATAATATTTCCAATGTAATCCTCAACATTTAATATGACATCTGTTGTAGTATCTCCATCTAGCCCTTCGGAAGACCAGACACACATCCTTCCGAACCATACCGAAGTTTTCTCTATTCTGGGCCCGCGGTTGTCTATCCTGAGTAATATCTCTTCGTTCTCTTCTACAATCTCGGCCTGCCTGCCTTGATTAAATGCTTTGATTGAAACGTCATAGTCTTTCGTATTACATCCCCCCGACCAATTAACCGAATATGGATGATGTAGTGCTCTTGCGCATTCGATCAATTGTATGGGCAAGCAGTGATCTCTCCCCGAATACCTTTAGTGCCTTGAGATATATATTAGATATATGCGTCTTCTCCAGATTTTCGAGCTGTGGAAGTATGTTTGCAATGATGGCATCCTGCATGGCTTCCTCCTTCGAATAGTCACCGCTCGCCTTGAGGGTCCATATCATGCAATCTATGACCTGGGCCGTGCCGATCTTCCTGTAGGTCCTGACGCCTATCGGCATCTCTATCCCTTCTTCCGGTAGCTTTCCCCATTCTAAGAACTTCATTAATTTACGATATTCCTTCTCAGCTCTTCCCTCTTTGTCGCCTTTGAACATGGATTTGGCGGTCTTTTTGCCTCCCAGGGAAATTCCCATCTCCTCGCAGTGCAAATCGACAAAGTGCGGCATTCGATTGAACTCGTCCTCTTTGTCCGGCAATCCGATCTCTATAAACGCATACCGTCTCATCAAAGCGTGGCCTATGTCAAAAAGCGTGTTCTTGTCCTGCACGTTCATGGTTCCTATGATCCGGAACTGGCGGGGCACATGTAATGCATTCCCCTTGTTTTCTTCCGGTGTGAGCAAAGCTTGGGCGTCCCTGTACTCGAATACCGTGAACAGCTTTCCAAATGCCTCATCTATGTTGGCGCGGTTGAATTCATCAATCAAGAGGTAGTGCGGCTTGCCAGTGTGTTTCAGGGATACAAGGCATTTCTTCACGGCTGTTGTGACGTAGCCGTCCTTGAACTCGTATATCATATTGCCGGTGATGGGGTCGAGCTTGGGTGCCAGACCTCCCACTATCTCGTAATTGCTCCACTCAGCGTTCGCTGTTATTATCGTGTAGTTGAAGTGCTTCTTGCCAGACTTGTCAATGGATGACGAGCAAATCTGCTCGGACAGAAGCGTGGACAGCTTTGTTTTTCCACACCCTGGCGGGCCGTACAGGATTATGTTCCTCCCGCTCTGGAGGTTAGTGACGACCTGGTCGTTTGTGTTCATGGATAGAGCAAGCTGTGATAGAATCGCAGAGGTGTCTATGCCGTAATCCGGTTCTATCTGGTTGACCTCATCCGCATCGACCCACTCGATACCCTCCTCCATCTCCCCAATCTTCTTCTTTATGGGGAGGCGCTCCATTTCCCTCTCTGGCGCTGCTATCGTTTCTATCTGGATATGCTCGCTAACAGAAATCTTTGCGATCATGATGTCCAGCCTTCTTACGAGCTGTGAGGCCATCTCGAACACGTCAACTGCCTTCAGCATGATGTTCATCATCTGGCTGCGGTCATGCATCCTCATGTGTGGGAGTATGTTTGAGATGATCGCATCCTGGACAGCATCATCCTTGCTGTATCCTCCAGAGGCATTGATTACAAACACCATGCAGTCAACCAGTATGCTGGTGTTTATGGGAAGGTAGGTGCGCACGCCGCGGGGCGCATTCTTCTTCAGGTGCGGGCTCTCCTCCTCAACAAACCGCATCAGCTTGTCGTAGGATTTCTGGATGCTTCCGTCCAGGTCGTTGTCGAACATCGAGTCAGGGTTCTTTACCGTCTCGCGCTTCTTGGCACCCGTCTCGATGAGCCTCTGCTGCACTAGCACCGGTATGTTCTCGTACTCATCGGCTTTCGAGGCATTCTGCAGCTCTATGAATGCGAAATCTCCCTTCAACGGCATGAGCCTGAGCAAATCCTCATCGTCATTCACGTCCGCGGTTGCAATCACCCTGAAATCCCTTGGGATGTTTACAAACTCCGCATCCTCCATAACGTCGAGCCTGCGCTGTCTCATCGCAGACAGGAAATATCCCAGGCTCTTGTTGACATCCAGACGGTCGAGTTTGTGAAGCAGGAGGTAATGCGGTTTTTGGCTGACCTCAAGGGATTTGGAACACATGTCAATGGCTTCCAGAGAGAACCCTACTCCACCCCCTCCTTCGAGACTGCTCCTCTCTCCAATGACGTCCTTGTCGCGCCATTCCGGGTCAGCGATTCTCATGGTGTAGTTTGGCCTGCCTTTTCCCTTCTCATCGATTACCTTGCCGCAAATATGGTCTGCCAGCAGATTGGCCAGCTTCTGCTGCCCGGAGTTCGAAGGTCCGTAAATAAGCACATTCTTGCCGCTCTTGAGGTATGACATTATTTGATGAATTGTTTTTGCCGAAACCCCCACCTTGTTCACAATAGATACAGGGTCAACGTGATAAACCACATGCGTGGGCTCGGCCTTGCCCTCTATTTTTTCCATTTGCTTGATGAGTGTGGGGTTGTCTGTCAATATATCATTGTTGAGAGCTTCCCATATAGTTTCAGTCATGCCTGTCAGATTTTGTGTGGGGTCGGTGAGAAAATCCCAATCTTTCAACTTTTTATCCTTTTTAAGCGTCTCCAACGGTATGGGCTTGGGCAGTTGAAGCAGAAAACGAAGTCCAACCCTAAATCTCTGAGAAAATGTATCATCGATATACATCCATGAAGTGGCCTCAAAAATGGCGTAGATGTCGTTTTCAGGCGCAGTTCTATAGGCGATTATGATGTCGCCCTCAGCTATTTCTTTCATGTGCTGGAGGCTTGGCGACCTTGAATCAACCCCCCAGCTAGCGTCAGTGTCTTTATTTTCCTCCCAACTTCCGGAATAGCCAGTGAAAATCCAAAATCTCCTCTCTCTAACACGCCTACCGAGAATAATTTCTCTGAGCTGTTTGCCACTCTCATGAGCAGGGTTGATGCTCAGCACCATATCAATATGATCCAGTGACTCGTCATCCTCTCCCAATGCTTCCAGTGCAACAGCCTTGTTGTACCATGCCTTTTCGTATCTGGGCTGAATATCTATCGCTCGCTCGAAGCAGTTAATCGCTTCTTGCAGCTTCCCAAGCTTGTAAAACGCATCGCCTTTATTGTTCCAGGTCTCGGCATATTCCGAGTCCAGCTTGAGTGCGTTGTCAAAACACCTGATTGCCTTGTCCAGCTTCCCCATCCTTTTATAGATGAAGCCGAGGTTGTTCCATGCCACCTTGTCTTTTGGTTTCGATTTGAGGGACTTTTCGAGGTCCGCTGCCATGACCTTCAAATCATTGTCTTGAATGCCCTCAACCTGCCCCTCTTTTGTGTTTACAGGCATAAATACACATAGAATTTAATGGGATTTAAATTTGTTGGTAAGTCGCGTGTCTGGAGCGATCCCTTGTGAGTGACAATATCTTAAGCAGGGCTATTTATAGTTGTGAACGAGATATTAGTAATAATACCCGCAGTTGGCCGATTAGGAAATAGTTACGTTCGGCACTACAACTACTTTCCTGCACGAGTAACCTTGGAGCCAGTATATCGTCGCCGTAATCAATATTAGAGAATATTTCACTCCCTTCTGTGTGTGCCAAGCTCTGAGTTGAACCACACCTCGCGCTGTGGGAACGGTATCTGGATCCCGTTCCGCTCCAGTTCGCTCTTGATCTTCCATAGGAGTTCGGTATTGAGGTCCCACCAGATTCCGTCCTTTACTGGTCCCCATATCTTTATTATAAGGTTGACCGAGTTGTCACCCAACTCCTCGACAAAGACCTGGGGTGCCGGGTTCGCTAGGGCGAGCGGGTGCTCGTCCACCAGCTTCTTGATGATGTCGGCGGCCTTGTCCGCATCGTCCACATACCTTATCCCAATGCTGTACGTGAACCTCCTTGCCACGTTAACGGAGTAGTTGGTGATGTTGCTACTGAATACCTTGTCATTGGGGAACCTGACATAGACGCCGCTGAACGTCTTGATGGTGGTCGAGATGATCTGGACGTCCTCGACCGAGCCTGTCACACCGTCGATCTCAACGGTGTCGCCAACCTTCATTGGCCTCTCGACCAGCAGCAGGATCCCTGATAGGAGGTTGCCAATAACGCTTTGGGCGGCCAGGCCGATCGCGAGGGCCACGAAGCCTCCCGCGACAAGCAGACCTGTGGGGTTGAAGCCGAGGATGGGTAGGATGATTGCCAAGGCCAGGATTAGGGATATGATGTGGATGATCTTGCTAAACATGCTGATCTGGTCCTTGGCGACCTTCCCCTTCAAGGACCGCCTCATGTAGAGGGCAAGGGTCTTAGCGATGATTGTCAAGGACATGAAAACAATAAAGACAAATATGAGGTCCAGCAGCGTGACGTTGTTGTAGACGACTATGTCTGGTATCAAAGTCCGCCCTCCATCACAAATTTCGTATGCGTAAGTACCATCTTCTTCGGGGTGTAAAGATCAACTGCCCTCTGCATCCCCTTCTCAAGTGGTGAGTCGAGGAAGCTGGTCTCTGCGAGGTGCTCTCCTTTGAGCTCCATCTTGGCCTTCATGGCCACGCACTTGTCGTTGAAGAACACCTTCATGTTATATGCATTGAACACGACCTGGGAGAGCTTTTCCCAATTGGTAGAATTATCGACGATGTTGAGCTCCAGGACCCCTTCCCTCAGAGGGTTGACCTCCGGACATGAGTCATGGACCCGGCTCTTCCAGTACTTGCATATGTGGCCAGTTTTACCATCGCCATAGAAGGTCAGCTTCTGCCTGGCCAGGGTCATTATATCGATATTCTTATAGACCTTGCCCTCATGTAGGAAGACCCCGATCTCCACAGGGAATGTGAGGTATATCTTCTCTGATACCTTGGGACCCACAACCACGGGCTTGTCGAACTCTATTGCAAGGTATTTTGTGAGCGTGTTTGGTTTATTTACGGGCTCCACAGGTACAAGCAATACCTCGTTGGCCTTGGTGAGCACGATCTGGTCCAGGTCATCATCCAAACACCTCCGTTTGTAGGATAGACCCGCATCGGTCCTCTCTATGGACAGGGAGATGTCGTCCGCCTCCAGCTTTACAGGCACCTTGTATACACCGAACACGCAATTTGATTACACAGGAGATATTTAATCATTAGGGTCAACCTGTAAAGTTTGGGATTTGAGGTGTATGTCAAGTCCTTAGTGAAATCTCTATTTTATAGTGGCGTATGTAACTTTTTATCTACCCACAGGAAAGCTCACACTTTCCTGTTTTCTCCAGAATTCTCATGAATTCTCTCGACCCAGATGTTATATTTAATGGCATACGGCTGGGATTTTTAATGATTTCTTCCGACTGCTCCCATTAGAAAGATATTTATTCATTTAGATTAATACTACGCACAAGGGTGGAACAATATGCGACATTTAATTGAAATAAAATACGAGGCTAGAATATCATGTATAGGGAGGCCTGGATATGAGCACGCCTGGATAGAGGGCACGCTCAACAGGAACAACCAGTACATGATTCATCTGTGCGATGTAAAGGATGGCAAGTTCATTCACTCGCAGGTTTTCATGAGGCCGGAAGAGCTTGAGGCACTGCGCCGGAAAATCATGGAGATGAAGAAGGCAAACCAAGAGCCTGGGTACGAGTGATATCAATAAATCAACGTGGTCATGATGCGCGCACTCATGCTCGGCAGGTTTCAGCCTTTTCACAAAGGCCACCTGCTTGCGATAAAGAATATCCTTGCGAAGGCAGACAAGCTAATTATTGCGGTGGGTAGTTCGCAGTACAGCCACACATTGGAGAATCCATTTACTGCTGGCGAGCGCCATCAAATGATCGCCAGGTCGCTGGAGGCCGAGGCCGTCTCTGGCTTCTACATAATTCCGGTAACCGACCTTAACGTGTACGGGTTGTGGGTCAGGCACGTTGTCAATCATGTGCCTCCCTTTGACAGGGTGTATGCCACGAACCCCCTAACATCCAGACTCTTCAAAGAGCAGCAATACGAAGTGCACACTACGCCGCTGTATGAGCGTGAACGTTATTCTGGCACACACATTCGAGAGTTCATGCTATCCAACGGCCCATGGCAAGAGCTGGTGCCTCCTGAGGTGGTCAATGTGATTGGGGAAATCAATGGAATGGACCGCATCCAGGAGATAGCAAGGACAAGGGAATCGAGAAAATTCGTCAGAATTTCAGTGGAAAAGAATACAGCGTTATAATGACCTTTTCCACTTCTCATTACTATATGAACTGAGTGAGAAGGAAAAGAAACAATACAAAATTAGGTACTTTTCCTTCGATTTGGAGAGAACAGGAAAGAGAACGAGGTTTAGCAGGGAATGCCATGCACATCCACGAGGAAATTGCTAACTTCTTGATTGAAAAGAAGATCACGATTGCAGTAGCCGAATCGTGTACTGGGGGGTTGATGTCGCATCTTCTTGCCGAAATCCCTGGCATATCAAGCATTTTCTGGGGCTCGGTTGTTGCCTACAGCAAGGATGCAAAACTCAAACTGGTGGGCGTCCCTGAAAAAATAATAAACAAGTATGGAGCCGTGAGCGAGGAGAATGCAATGGCAATGGCAACGTGCATGCGTGAGAAGAGTGGTACAGATATCGGTGTTGGAATAACCGGAATTGCGGGACCTGGCGGGGCAACTCCGGGGAAGCCTGTCGGCATTGTTTTCATTGCCGTTTCTATGGAAGGGGAAACTATGGTATGGTCACACAAATTCAAGGGCTCCAGGGTGGACATTCAAGCGCAATCCGCAGAGGCCGCTTTCAAGCACATTCTTGCCTTGCTGTCCAACCCAAAGGTATAAAAAAGGTAGGTCGATTAGGGGAAAAGCTGGTGGACAACATGGAAATGAAGGTGCTTGAGAAGGAGAAGAACATGATGAAGATAGAAGTGACTGGAACAGATGAGGCAACGCTGTACCTCCTTACCCAACAGCTTCTGTCTGATAAAAACGTCACTGTGGCTACGTACAGCATACCGCACCCACAGCTGGACAAGCCAGTACTGTACATAGAAACAAACAGGGCCTGCCCAAAGACCGCGCTAAAGAACGCCGCCACCATGCTCGAGCAGCAGTTTGCAGGGGGACTGGAGCTCTTCGAGAAGAAGACCGGCACCAAAACACCGAAATCAAAAGCAAAGAAGCCGGCAAAGAAGGCGACCACGTCCAAAGCCAAAGCCAAGGCCACCAAGTCCACGACTGCCAAACCCAAGAGCACCAAATCCAAGAAGACAACCAAGAAGAAGTGATGGTTTTCTTGGAAAAATACTTTATTTTATTAGTCTATTTCAGGTTCCATGCGCAGAGCAAACCACGGTGATAACATGCACGAGGCAATGTTCTGGGACACTGCACCCGATAATTCCGTAAAATGCAGGCTTTGCAGTCATAACTGCACAATCCAGGAGGGGAAGCGGGGAATCTGCAAGGCGCGCGAGAATCGTGCCGGGAAGCTGTACTCCTTGCTTTATGGCAGGATATCTTCCATGACGGTGGACCCCATAGAGAAGAAACCTTTGAATCACTTCTACCCTGGAAGCCACGCCTTGTCCTTAGGTACGGTTGGGTGCAACTTCAAGTGCCGCCACTGCCAGAACAGCGGCATCTCATGCGCCACCGCCGATACTTACCCCCTAAGGGAAATCACCCCGGAAGGCGTTGTTGCAAAGGCAATCGAAACAGGCTCTCAGGGAATAGCCTGGACATACAACGAGCCAACAATATGGTTCGAGTTCACGCAGGCTGCCAGCAGACTTGCAAAGAGGAAAAACCTCTATTCAATATATGTCACAAATGGTTACATCACGGAGGAGGCGCTGAGGGAACACGCACCATATCTGGATGCAATGAACATAGATGTAAAGGCCTTTAACGACGCATTCTACAAGAAAATCGCCGGAGCCCGTCTCCAACCAGTACTTGATACTTGCAAACTCGCAAAGGAACTGGGCATACACATCGAGCTAACATATCTGATAATCCCGACTTACAACGATTCCGGGGAAGAACTTGCCTCCTATTGCAATTGGGTTGCAAAGGAGTTAGGCACTGACGTCCCACTCCACTTCAGCAGATTCCATCCGGACCATCTGATGAGAAATGTCCAGCTAACTCCCATCGAGACAATGGAGATGGCATACGACATTGCCAGAACGGCGGGCATGGACTATGTCTACATGGGAAATGTCCCCATGCGGAAGGAAGAGAACACATACTGTGCCGGCTGCGGAGACCTGCTCATCGAGAGGGGCGGTCTGTACAGCACGGCAGTAAACCTGGATGGCAATGCATGCCCCAATTGCGGGGCCAGGATTCCAGGCATTTTCTGATGGTTACCCTTCCGATAATTTTAATAGAGCAGATTGCATGTGACCCAATGGGTTGAATATTGACCACGATAACACTAGAGGTCTTTACAGAAGCCATCAATAACTCAATTGCAAAGAAGATGAACTGGTCTCATGAAGAATCAAAGGAGATTGCCGAGCGAGTGCTTTCTTTTTTTGGATTTGAAGATTACATAATCGACAACCTGCTCAAGCCAAAGGAAAGAGACATATTCTACAAGCTCGAAACAGAGCACCTGCTAAAGACATTCGAGGAGGATATACAGATTCAGAAGGGCAAACTCTGGAGAATTCATTACTGGCTACTCAACAAACCAAGAATCTTTCAACTGGCAAAGGGACCCGATGAGAAAAAGAAGCAAGGAATCGATGAATTCTATGAGTCTATCTCAGATGATGTCTGGCATGAGCACGCCACAAAATAATCATCTCTGAAAAACAGTTTTGTCTGCATCAATGATTTTTATAACGCGGTGGTACGGAATTGTTGCCCCCTTTAGTTCCATGAAGGACCTGCCAATCTCCTCAATCTCGCTGCCCTTTATAATCATCGTGTCATTCGGCGCACCCCTGTGGATGTACCAAATCTCCAGGTCATCCAGGTTCAAACCGTCTCTCCATTTGTACTCGTTCAGTATGTCTCTAACCCACACCACAAAAAACTCCTCCAGCCATTGCGGAGGCCAGTCCACTCATCCGTAAACCTTATAAATGACATCTTTATTAAGGTTATGCTCTCTTATCATATGGAGGGGGACTAAACCTCGGATTTGGAGGATGTGGATTTGAAATACACTAGATTTGAGAAGGCACGCATAATAGGTGCTAGGGCACTGCAGATATCAATGGGCGCACCAGTCCTTTTAGAGATACCGGAGACAGAATTCGACACAGTCAAGATAGCACAGTATGAATACCAGCAGGACGCAATCCCCATCACGGTGAAGAGGGGGTAAATGATTTTGTCTTTCATTGAACATATATACATCAGAAAGATTCTGGACAGCAGGGGAAATGCCACTGTAGAGGTGGACATATATGCCAGTGAAGGCCAGGGAACCGCTGCAGCCCCGTCCGGCGCAAGCACCGGAATCCACGAGGTAAAGGCACTCCCTAAGGAAGGCCTTGACCACGCGCTTCGATTGTTTAGGAGCGATGTCATGCCGGAATTGCTGGGACTGTGTGTTTTCGACCAGCGAGAAGTAGATGCAGCACTTCATGACATCGATGGCACCGATGACTTCTCGAGAATCGGAGGGAACATAGCAGTTGCGATTTCGCTGGCTGTTGCAAGGTCTGCAGCAGACTCTCTCGGCGTCCCGCTGTACTATTACCTTGGAGGTCTGAATGCATACTGCCTCCCGAAGCCGCTGGGCAACGTCCTCGGAGGGGGACGGCACGCTGTAGGAGGTACAGACATCCAGGAGTTCCTTGTACTGCCGTTTGCACCCAGCGTAAAGGAAGCGGTCTTTGGAAACGCGATGGTCCACAAACTGGTTAAACAAAAGCTCAAGCAGAAGTGCCCCGACGCAGCCCTTGGAAAGGGTGATGAGGGCGCATGGGTGGCCGCAATCACCAATGAAGATGCACTGGCCGTGGTATCGGAAGCATGCCAGGAAGCATCCTCCAACCTGGATTTTGACATTCACCCGGCACTGGACGTGGCTGCATCGGAATTCTACAAGCATGGAAAATACACCTACAAAGAAAAGACAATTACCGAGGAGGAGCAGGTCGAGTACATGGCCGGCCTGGTGGATGAATACGAGATAAAATTATTAGAAGATCCGCTGGATCAGGAATCCTTCGAGGCCTATGCAGACCTCACCAAGGAGATCGGAGGGAAATGCCTGGTAGTGGGCGATGACCTCTTCGTTACAGACATCAAGCGGCTGACCAAGGGAATAGACATGAAGGCTGCAAACGCAATACTTATAAAGCCAAATCAGATTGGCACCCTCACTGACACCATAAATGCAATAAAGACAGCAAGCAACGCTGGCTACGAAGCTATTGTTTCACACAGGAGCGGGGAAACAACAGACAACACCATTGCCCACATAGGCGCGGGTTTCGAGGCATACGGGCTCAAGACCGGAGTTGTTGGCGGCGAGCGGACAGCCAAGTTGAATGAATTGATCAGAATTGAAGAGGACATATACGGAGCGGAGGAATGACATGACAGAGAACGAGCTTCTGGTCACAGAGGATGTCTACCTAACATCAGGAATACACATAGGCACTCAGCAGAAGAGCGCGGACATGAAGCCATTCATATTCAAGGTTAGGAATGACGGGCTGTACATCCTTGACATAAAGGAGACTGACAAGAGGCTGAAGACAGCTGCCAATTTCCTCTCGCGCTTCGACTCCAAAAAGATACTGGTGGTGGCTGCCAGGCAGTACGCCCAGAGACCTGCCAAGACATTCTCAAAGGTGTTGAATACAACAGGCATAGTTGGAAGGTTCATACCCGGCTCTTTTACCAACCCCGCGCTCCCGACCTACTTCGAGCCGGAGGTCATGATCCTCAACGACCCTGCCGCAGACCAGCAGGCACTCCGCGAGGCGATCTCCATCGGCATACCGATTGTCGGGCTGTGCGATGCAAACAACGAAACTAAAAACATAGATCTGGTAATACCGACGAACAACAAGGGCAGGCGCGCACTGGCCACGGTATACTGGATTCTGGCCAGGGAGATACAGAAGGCAAAGGGCGTCGAGGAATTCAACTACGAGGTTGAGGATTTCGAGGCAAGGGTTTAATAAAGAACAATATGTACCATTCCAGATAATACATTTGAAATTAAAATGGGGAAATAAAAAATTTGAGGACGCCCGCGAAAGCCGACCTCCTCTTTTTATTTTAAAACCACGGCTGGAAGCCCGGTCTACAGGCTCTTTATCATCTCGGCGACGAAGCTTTTCATCTCATCATCATCTGGGATGGTGAGGGAACGCTTGAAGCGCTCGGCCCCGTCCGGCAGATAATATCCACGGGAAACAGAGATGAACTCGTTTGTTCCGTCTTCTGTCTTCGCTACCTTTCTGGCAACCTCTATGAAGTTGTTCTTGCCAAAGTCTTTCTTCTCGGACTTTATCGTTTCGAATTCTACCATTTCATCATTCCTCCATTTCTTTTCTGTTTTTATGCCCCTTGTTGTTTTTTATTACAGGGAAGGTCTCAATTCTTTCCTATATAATAAAGTTTTCTATATGTCTATAACTATATCTATATTACTAATACATAAGAAAGGATAGATAATAGGTAAGAGTTCAGCCGTGTGAAGTCTGAATGATGCTGGGTCCATGTGTGAGGAGGTTTTGTCCTCTGAGTTGTAATGTGTGGTAGACGCTGGTGAGTGT
>SDBU01008336.1_pt1 | contig 11803 bp, 12 predicted proteins | sample 2277071 | NCBI WGS metagenome assembly SDBU01 (sample SAMN10397929, study PRJNA504765) | marine sediment metagenome | isolation source: marine sediment core GS08_GC12, 126 cmbsf | place: Arctic Ocean: Gakkel Ridge, Loki's castle | collected 2008
GATATGAACGGAAATCGGATGAACATGGTGTTTGGATATCAGGGCGGTCACGAAACCATAAAGTTTCGACCATGGTGTCAATGCTGTTGTGGAGGGCGGAGACGGCCGATCAGGCCCTGACGCACCAGTTTCCGGGGAAGCAACTTCAATAAACTTGCTGCGGTCAGCACCGCACACAGGGCATTTTTCGGGAGGCTCATCTCCTTCGTGCACATAGCCGCAAACCGAACATTTCCATTTTTTCATAGGGAGTCTCTTTTCGTAGTTACCAGGGTTGATGATCTCGTAAAAAGTCACGAATGGAAGCTCCCTGCAGCAAGCTGCAGGGAATGTTCTGCCTTGCGGCAGTGCTTCGCAGCGACTGTAAAGAACTCTGTTTGTTTTTTGATGCGCTCGCTAACCCCGCAGCAAGTTGCGGGCAATGCGCTCGCTGTGCAGCACAACTATAGACGGCTAAGCAAAAAGGTTCGCATACCCCCGCCAAACCTCGGCGGGACAAAAATACTACAACGCAGTAGACGGGACTTTTTACGACGCCATCAGGGTTGTCAAAGCACAATCATGAAGCTCCACAAAATACCGGCACAGATTGCGGAGCCAATAACACCGGATGAGTTGCAGGCCATGGCATGCATTAGCAGAAAATTTTCAGGATCTTCTGCCTGGCCCACCAGATGCACCTCGCGGGCCGACCCCGGAACCGCAGACACGCCGGCGGCCCCCAATAGAGGATTGATTTTTATTTTAAGAAAAAGATTCATGATTTTAGCGAAAATTACACCGGAGGCGGTGGCGATACTAAAGGCGACGGCACCAAGCAAGAAAATACCCACGGACTTTGGTGTTAAAAACACATCGCCCTGGGTGCTGGCGCCGACCGTTAAGCCTAACAGTATGGTCGCGGTATCGATAATGGCCGTGCGGGCGGTCTGGGCCAGGCGTTCGGTTACACCGCACTCTTTTAAGAAATTGCCGAAAAAGAACATGCCCAGCAGCGGTATGGAGGCCGGCGCCAGAAAACAGGAGAGCAGCACAGCGGCGACGGGAAAAAGGAGGAGTTCTTTTTTGGATACCTCACGGAGTTCCGGCATCCGGATCAGCCGTTCTTCGCGGCTGGTCAGAAGCCGCATGATGGGCGGCTGGATCACGGGAATCAGAGCCATGTAAGAATAGGCGGCGATAGCTACGGGACCGAGCAGGTGGGGTGCCAGTTTAGCAGTGAGAAATATGGACGTCGGTCCGTCGGCCCCGCCGATAATAGCGATGGAGGCGGCTTCCCTGGGCAGATAGCCGAGCGCCATGGCGCTTAGCAGGGTAAAGAATATTCCCATCTGGGCGGCGGCACCCAACAGCATGAGGATGGGCCGTGCCAGCAATGAAGAAAAATCGGTCATCGCCCCAAGGCCAAGAAAAACGATCGAAGGATACAGACCGGAAGTAACGCCGAAATACAAATAGTGTAAAACACTGTTGCTTTCATATATGCCCAAACCAAAACCCTTGAAGAAGGGTATGTTGCCCACTAGAATACCAAAGCCAATCGGCACCAGTAAAAGCGGTTCATACTCTTTGGCAGAGCCTAGATACAAAAAGACGAAACCGACAACGATCATTATGAGATGGCGGTAGTCAGCCAGATAGAACCCGGTATTAGATAAAAATTGAAAAAAAAGTTCCATGGATTGTCCTCTGCTATTCTTGCCGTGCAGCTGTTCGCAAATACAAATTTACTGTTTCCAGAAAAAATATCCTTTTCCATCCGGGACAATCAATCCGGCCTTTAGCAGGTCATTAATTGTTGAATGCGGACGAGGCAGCCCGCTTAATTCAGCAAGGTCTAAAAGTTTTGGAAGGGAAAAAAGTTCGCCGATTCTGTCTGAGATCAGCCTGAACTGACGGGTGGACACGGCACGATTTTGCATCATTAAAGGGTCAGAAGCAGCGAAACTTTTTGCGCCGCCTGCTTTTTGAAGGTTCTTGGCGTTTTGAAAAGATGCTGCCCTGTTATCCAGGAAATTAAGAATCTTGTGGAACTGGGCAATGGTCGAAGAAAGAATAACCAGGGCGCAAAAGACGATGACAATTCCCGCAACGGCCATGGCCCAGCCGTTGTAAGTCGATATTGCTTCTAAACCATACAATGGACACCTCCTTAAATGAGAGAGCAAAGCAAATTGTCGGCTACGCTGACTGTTGATATTTATCGCGGCCCACACTAATATTCGTGCAATATCAACATGTTATGGCGGCACGACTGATTTGGCGCATACTATGTAGCATTTATGAGGCCGCAGAATCAAGGAATTGATTGATCAAAGATCTTCTTCCGGTTCAGCGTTCTGGGCAAAAAACATTCTTTCCGACGCAATTGCATTAATTTTTTTCATGATTTTATCGCCCAGGGCGGCGTTGCTTTGAATCAGGTTCAAAAGCTTGTCTCCCGGTATAGATAAAACTTCACCTTCGGTAAGGGCTATGGTCGTTCCTTTGTAGCGAAACGGGGTGAAAACAGTAGACCAGCCCATGATTTTGCCCTTATCGTGCAGTGTAATCGCCCGGCCGCCTTTAAAGGAAATCATAAAGTTGCCGGATAAAATAATAAAAAAAGTGCGGGCAGGAGCATCGATGCGTGTGAGGATTTCCGCCTCGTCAACTTGTGCGGGGCACGCAAGTGATTGTACCTGCTTGAGCTCCTCGGGATTTAATGCGTCAAAAAGAGCAATTGATTCTAATGTTATCGTGTTTATCGGCAAACTTAATCCTTTCGGATAGACAGGTCAGGAAATAAATTTGATGGCGTCGTAAAAAGTCCCATCTACTACGCCTTGTATATGAACCTTTTTGCTTAGCCATCTATGGTTGAATTCGTGATTTTTTACGAGATCATCAAATTATAGTGCAACAATTTTAAAGATGGTTTAATTTGGTTCAACATTCTGAAAAAAGTCAACAAAAAAATTAATAAATCGTATCACCATTCCATTTGAGGTACACTATAAACGCCTTGGGGGGTGGAATCAAATCCGGATCCTCAGGGCTCGAATTCGCTACTTTGCTTTTTTGCCGGCGGTTCTGTACGAGAAAGGCGGGCTAGGTACTGTTCCCATTCCATAGGGAGCAGCTGTTTTTTGGCGTTGTTGCATTCCTTGCAGGCGGCGGCCACGTTTCCTTTAGTGCTCTTGCCGCCGCGGGCAATAGGCACAATGTGGTCCATGGTGAGGTCCTTGGGAGGGGCGGGGCGGCCGCAGTAGTGGCAGACTCCCTTGTTCAGGCGGCGTTTCCACCACTGGGAGGCCCTCAGGTTCCGGGCCTTGTGCCGTTCGCGCTTGATGTCGGCCTCATCCAAATCGTATGCAAAGGGTTTCATAATAAAATCGTCCTACGATTTTATAGGGCGCGGCTACGCCGCTTAACAAAACTGGATCCTGGATGTCTGTTGGTGCTCAGCAGAAATACCATTCGTCTGGTATCTTGATACACATCACGGGTCACTTTTTACAAATTTATCAAGTTTCACTTATTTTCAATGTCAAGCCGAGGTTGTCGAGCCAGTTTAAAATTTCGGTGTTCAGCAGTTCGTAAAATTTTTCGGATCCGCCCAGACCGCGGCGGCCGAAATAATAGTTAATTTCAAGAAAAACAGGCTCGTTGTGCTTGTGCTCTGAGGAAAAAAGAATGTCGAAGCCCGCCAGGTTGATACCGGTCTGATTGCAGAAAGTCTTAACCGCCGCAACTGCGGCCTGACGCAGGTCTGGATCGACATCAGCATCGATAACAGCACCTTGGGTCAGGCTTGAGCCAAAGCTTGCGGCGTTGTTCTGAATCCGCCAGTAGGAAAGATACGTTTGTCCGATGACCGCAACCCTTAAAGTTTTGTTGCCGCTCGGAATATAGCTTTGGATTAAAAATCCCGCCCGGCCCCCCTTTTCAAAGTCTGCGGCGGTCCGCAGCACTTTATCAAATTCATCCAGGGAGTTTATTAAAAACACGTGATCCCCTTCCCCGCCCCAGTCAAACTTGAACACCAAGGGAAAGCTCAAGGCTGATTGGGCCGAGAAATCGTGACGTTGGTTATAAAAAGTGCTGAGATTACAATAGGTTGCGGTATTAGGGTGCGGGGCATTTGTTTCCCGGAAAAGCCGGGTCTGGCCGATTTTGCCGGCATATTTGAATCTGGTGTCAAAATTGGGAAAGACATTTGCGCAGTTTTGCCGGGCCATCGCGTACAGGGATCTGTAGCATCCTTGCGCAAGCACGACCGCATCCGCAGCCCGGATGGCGGCAAGATCTTCGGCGTCAGGCTCGCGCCCGGCGCAGATGATATTTTTAGCGGCTTCAAAAAAGGGATGATATGAAAGAATCATCAGTAGCCAAACTTTCTTAAAGCTTTGGTGTCTTTGCTCCAGTTTTTCTGTACGCGCACAAAAAGCTTTAAATAGACTTTCGTGCCCAGCATGCGTTCGATTTCTTGCCTGGCCGCCTGGCCGATTTCTTTGAGCTTGCTGCCGTTTTTGCCGATTACCATCCCTTTTTGTGAGGCGCGCTCAACGTGGATGGTTGCGTTAATTTTTACAAGGGCGCCTTTTTTCTTTTCGGAAAATGAATCCACAGAGACCGCTGTGGAATAGGGTATTTCCTGTCCGGTTGTGCGGAAAACTTTTTCACGTATCATTTCAGCAGCAATAAAGCGTTCCGGCATATCAGTGATGGTATCTTCAGGAAACAAGGGCGGACCTTTGGGGAGCAAAGGTTCCATGGTATCGATAAGTTCTTCAACCTGAGCGCCCAGGATGGCTGAAACCGGCATTATGGCTTCGAAAGAATATTTCTTGGACCACTGATCCATCATGGTGAGCAGCAGCGGCTTTTTAATTAGATCTATCTTGTTGAGCACAAGCACGACAGGCTGCTTTAACGTATTTAATTTTTTTACTAAAAAAGCTTCGGCGTCCGGATCAGGGCCGGCCACGTCGACGACAACCAGGATGACATCCACATCCCCCATGGCCGTAAGGGCGGCATCTACAATTCTGATGTTAAGCGGACGTCTTGCTTGATGAACGCCCGGGGTGTCAATGAAAATAAGCTGTGAGGCCGGCCTGTGTAAAACACCGAGGATGCGGTTACGAGTAGTTTGCGGCTTTTTTGACGTAATCGAAAGTTTTTGGCCCAGCATCTGGTTTAATAGTGTTGATTTACCCACATTGGGAGCACCGGCAATGGCGATAAATCCGGATCTGAAATCAGCAAATTGATTTTTGATATGCGACACGCGTTTCACCTCAATAATATTTATCAAAATGGAGCATGGTCGATTAACTGTTCAACGGCATTCCAAACAGTGTCTTTGCCCAGGCGTGACTTGGCCGAAAACAGGACCAGGTCGTCGGCATCAACCCCTAGGGCTTTAGCGTTGGCAAGGCGCTGTTTAATCCGGTTTGTTTTGGAGAGCTTGTCCACCTTGGTAAGCACCAGAACGCTGGGATTGTTGTAATGATGGAGCCACTCAATAAAGTTTAATTCCCGCATGCCGGGTGTCCGCCGGATATCCATGATGAGCACTACACCGCTTAGCGTCTGTCTGGTTGCAAGGTAGGTCTCGGTCATGGGCCCCCATGATTTTCGTACGGATGCCGGAACTTTGGCATAACCATATCCCGGAAGATCCACGAATGAGAACGTCTTGTTGATCAAAAAAAAGTTGATCAGCTGGGTTCGTCCGGGAGTCCTGCTGGTCTTGACCAGACGTTTGCGATTTAAGAGCGTATTGATCAGGGAAGATTTTCCCACGTTGGAGCGCCCGGCAAACGCGATCTCCGGCAGCCCGCCAGAAGGATAATGGTTTGGTTTAACAGCGCTTTTAACAAATTCAGCCGATTTTATAATCATGGTGACAATATGTTTACTAAACAAACTTTTCTGCGTTCTGGTCTGCAAGCATAGCTTCAGCCCGCTTTTTAATTTTCAACTCAATTATTACGCTTGCGGTTGATGTTTTAATCTTCCTTGCTGTTAATTTCCTTATTATTACGATGCGATATTTTTTGCAAGTCAAGCAAATAAGATTCAGATTTTAGGTGAAATAAAAAACTTGAAAATTGCAACCAAAAAGGGTACAAAAGCACCCTATATGAGTACAACATTTCAAAATGACAGCCTATCCGCCACTCTTTTTAGCAAAACCCGTCGGGCGGTTTTGGCCCTGCTGTACAGCCATGTGGACGAATCCTTCTATCTCCGCCAGATTGCCCGTGCTGCCGGAGCCGGCATGGGGGCTGTGCAGCGGGAAGTTAAGAATCTTTCAAAGGCCGGAATTATCCGTAGGACGATAAGCGGACGGCAGGTTTATTACCAGGCTAACCCGGAGTGTCCGGTATATGACGAACTTAAAAGCCTGATAATTAAAACTGCCGGCATGGGTGATGTGCTCAGGGCTGCTTTAGCACCTCTTGAAAATCGAATCCACGTGGCCTTTTTATTCGGATCCCTGGTACAAAGCGGTCAACGCTCGGGTAGTGATGCGGATATCATGGTTGTGGGTGATGTGACTTTTGCCGAAGTAGTATCCACACTTGGTCGTTTTCAGGAAACGGTTCGCAGGGAGATCAATCCGATTGTTTACCCTCTGGAAGAGTTCCGCTCCAAATTGGCAGAGAACCATCATTTTCTGAAATCGGTCCTGGACGGCTCAAAGTTTTTCCTCATTGGAGATCAGCATGAGCTTGAAAAACTGGCTCAATAACGGATGGTTGACCGAACACCGTACAAGCACGCAAGAGATCACCGCCCTGCTCGCGGTAGCAGACCGTGACCTTGCCGATTGCCGGGTCTCCGGATTAAGTTCGGACTGGCAGCTGAATATAGCCCATAACGCCGCCCTGCAAGCTGCGACAGTCGCCCTTGCGGTTTCAGGTTACCGTGCTGTGCGTGAGGCCCATCATTACCGGACCATTCAAGCCCTTGCCCATACCATCAAGGCCAATGCCGGCCTGATCACCTTGTTTGATCAATTTCGCAAGAAAAGGAATATTAGCGGTTATGAACAGGCCGGGATGGTATCCGATCAAGAAGCAAAAGAGATGGTAGACCTCGCTCTCCAGCTTCGTCAAGATGTTGAAAAATGGCTTCGCGAAACCCATCCCGACTTACTTATCGAGGAATAAAAAAAAAGTAACTGGTGTCGCGTCTTGAATTGTGAACAAGATGCCACTATTCACTATTCAAGACGCGACACCCTTTCCCTTATTTTACGCAAGGAAGGGTTAATAAAACAAAGATGTATCGTAGCGACTTATCAACATGTAGTTTCTTTATCAGAACCTGCAACTGAGTATTCGCGTAGCGATGACATCATTTGTTTAGCCGGGTCGGCTAAGCAAATAAAAGCATGCCCTGTTAAATTTTTACCCCGTGAAATCTTGAAACCATTAACTGGGATCGACCGAACAAATAAACGTGTGCGTCTGCCTGCCCCGTAGCTCCGGCAGATGGTACCGGGGGGGCCAATTAAATAATCTGCGCCTGACCCGTGCAATTTTTACCCCGTTAAACCATCCTTTCTTTTTTTGTTTAACTGGGGCATGCCAATGAGGAGCGTAGCGTATTTCACTGGGGTAATCTGTGGATAATAAATCTCTTTGCGCCTTTACGTGCAACACGTATTTCCCATTGATTTTTTTAAACATTTCATTTAAGGTCAGGCATTAAATTTGCCGGACATGACAGCCGTCAAACACTTTTAAATATCGGGAGCTATCCCATGGCTATTAAATCCAACAAAGCCCCTCTTTTCGCTAAAATGAATTGAGGGGTTTTTGTGTTTATTGACGCTGCCCCGAATAACGGAAGGGAAAGTTATAATCGAATGGACGTCCCGGAGTTCCCGGGTTCAATGGTCATGTTTAAGGTGAGTCGATGAACCGAAAGGTCAACCTCCGATCGGAACGGAAAGGGTTTATGTGCCCGTTAATTGGATCAGAAAAGGGATCATCAATGAATAGGGAATGTACCCAGTTAATAGGTATTTAAGGAGCTGTGATACCTATATAGACCTGTCGAAGCGAGCCGACTTCGCCATAGCAACTTGGCTACGACGGCTGAAAGCGTAGATTTATCCGCCTTGTATAGTGAAAAAAGTAAATTAATAGTTTTTAAAACGGGGGTGCGGGGGGGGGTGTCCTCCCGCCCTCTTAGAGTTTAAAAGTACGATGAAAGGGCAAAGCACGCTCTGCACGAACGTCCCATATTCTACTCAATCCTTGATCCAGCCCCGGCTGATCCAAGGGTAGCTCATCCACTCAAGGAGATATAAAAAATAAAGAAAATGGAGTAAACTGCTATGAGTAATGATCCAGAAAGACAAGTTAACCAGTTGTTACAATGCTTAACCCAAGACAAAATGCGGATAGGTTTTCTTTTCGGTGCTGGCGGCCCATACTCGATAAAAATTAAATCAAATACACCTTTGATCCCTAACATCAAGGGCCTTACTGAGATAGTGAAGAAAGAAGTATGCTGTGAAGATTGTGAAGATCCATGGGAAAATATCTGCTCTCAAATCATCGAGGATGGAAATTCTCAACCAAACATTGAAGATATTCTAAGCCGTGTCCGCAGTTTAAAAGATCTGGCTGGGAGTAGTGATGTAAAGGGTCTAAATAAGACTTCGCTTGAAGAAATTGAAACAAGGATATGTGAAGAGATTATTAAATGTGTTAGCAAAGATCTTCCAAGTAAAAATACACCTTTTCACAATTTTGCTTCTTGGGTAGCCTCCATTGATCGTTCTAACCCAGTTGAGGTTTTTACTACTAACTATGACTTATTGATAGAACAGGCTTTTGAAGACCTTCGGGTACCTTTTTTCGATGGATTTGTTGGGTCACGTCAACCCTTTTTTGATTCCCACGCAGTTGAGTTTAATAATTTGCCACCACGATGGGCCAGATTATGGAAAATACATGGTTCTATCAATTGGAGAAGTTTTGTTGATGATGGTTTCAAGGTTTGCCGGACAGATTCGAATAAAGGTGGGAGCGTAGTGATTCATCCTTCGCATCTTAAATATGAACAAAGTCGCAAAATGCCATATCTCGCCATGATGGACCAGTTGAGAAAATTCCTGAGCACTCCATCAAGTGCGATGATTATTGTTGGATATTCGTTTGGCGATCAGCATCTAAACGATGTGATTATTCAAAGTCTACAGGGAACACCTTCGACTGCAGTTTTTGCTTTGATGTATGGGCCGCTAAAAAACTACTCGAATGCGGTTACTTTAGCTAAAGAACGCGGTAATTTAAGTATTCTTGCTAAAGATGGAACCGTCACTGGGACGAGAGAACAAATTTGGAGAGAGTTGGATGAACAGCCCGACTCGTTGCTACCGTCTGGAACTATAGAATGGAAAAAAGGAGCTAAAGAGGACGATCCCTGGAAAGCAAGTCTTAAGCTTGGAGATTTTAATAAATTTGGAGCATTTCTACAAGATATCACCGGAAAGAAAGTTTGAGGAAAATAAAATGGCTAATGACCCTACTCTGTTAGGTACCGTTGAGGATGTTAAAGGTGCAACAATCAGCGTTGTTCTCAATGAAGACACCGTATCAGGATTAGCCTTTGTGAAGGGCCATGGTTATAGGATTGGACAAGTAGGAAACTTCGTTAGAATTCCAATTGGTTATGTTGATTTATTTGGGATTGTATCTCAAGTTGGCGCTAGTGCGATTCCAGAACGTATGATTGAACACGAGGTTTATGGCCGCAGATGGATGACTATACAGTTAGTTGGAGAGGGCACTCGCAAAGGAGATTTTGAACGAGGCCTATCTCAATATCCCACAATAGGTGATGCTGTTCATCTCGTTATAGAAGATGATTTGAAAAGGATTTACGGCAGGCCCGATTCCCCAAAATACCTACGTGTTGGCAGCCTGGCAAGCTCAGAGTCAATCGATGCTCTGGTTGATATTAATAAGCTTATCACAAGGCATTGTGCTGTGGTTGGCAGCACCGGGACAGGCAAATCTACTACCGTTGCAGGCTTATTAAATACTATTTCTCGTACAGGACGGTTCCAGTCTGCAAGGGTCATAGTACTTGATATTCACGGTGAATATGCAGCGGCATTGCAAGATCAAGCTGCCATATTCAAAATTAATCCAAACCAGCAGAAAGATGAGCTCCCGCTTTATATACCATATTGGGCACTAACATTTGATGAACTAATATCAGTAACTTTCGGCGACGTGCCTAGTGATGCAGATCGGGGAGGAATCATAGAAAAAATTACAGAGAAAAAACTAGAATCGTTGAAGAACAAGCCACGGAAAGGGGTTACCGAAAGTACACTCAATGTTGACACTCCCGTGCCCTTTAGCATTCACCAACTGTGGTATGAACTGCATCTTCTAATAATATCAACACATCTGCAAACGGGGAATCAATCAGTTGATACGGTTGCCTTTGAAACTGACGCAAATGGAAACAAAGTCGATCGTGGAGACGCAATGAATGTCAGTCCTCCAAAATGCAAACCGCAAGACACTTCAGCAGGAGCAAGTCCCAAAGTATATCTCAGTCAGAGTCGGCTTAACATTAGGAGACCACTTGAGGCACTGGCTTATAAGCTCAGAGATTCAAGGTATGACTTTCTCTTTCGACCTGGAGAATGGCTGCCTGACATAGGTGGTTTACCCAAAAAGGATTTGGATGAAATATTGAATCAGTGGCTTGAATGTCAGAAGCCTGTTACAATTTTAGATCTGTCAGGTATTCCCCGCGACATACTAAACACCCTCGTGGGCGTACTTTTAAGAATAATTTATGATTCTTTATTTTGGGCGCGTAATCTTTCCGAAGGTGGAAGGGAGCGACCTTTGCTTTTAGTCCTTGAAGAAGCACATGCTTATCTTGGAAAGGATGATATGGGGCAAGCTGCCCAGGCCGTTCGCCGGATCGTAAAAGAAGGCCGGAAGTACGGAATAGGAGCTATGATAATTTCACAAAGGCCTGTCGAAATCGACACGACTATATTGAGTCAATGCGGCACCTTTTTCGCGATGAGGTTGGCAAATTCCCAAGATCGTTCTCATGTGACCTCGGCAGTCTCAGATAATTTAGAAGGTCTATTTTCGATGCTTCCAATTCTTAGGACTGGAGAAGCTATAATTGTTGGTGAGGCAGTCCAAATACCTATCAGGACAATGATAGATCCACCTTCAAGGAATCGAAGACCAGACAGTCAGGATCCGGTGGTGTATGAAGAAGAAAATCCTGGCGGCTGGAACAGAAGTCGAGAGCCCAGTGATTACGCAGAAGTTGTTGAACTTTGGAGAAAACAAGACACTGTTTCCACTCGCATTGTTGATTTTGATGAAAAGTAATAGGAGGAAATATGGATTGGATTCCAGTTGATTCTAGCATGTTGGCGAGAATTAGGTACGACCAGGACACTATGACACTCGAAGTAGAATTTCAAGGAGGCCGAGTCTATCAGCATTTCGATGTTCCCTTACAAATATTCGAAGGATTAAGAGATGCTGATTCACATGGCAAATTTTTCCATGCCCAAATAAAAGGTCACTACCGTTATGCAAGGGTGTGAGAACTAAAAACTAAATTGGGGATTCTAAATTATGCTTCGATTAACAACCTCTGATTTTTATACTTACTTTCGCCCTTTGCAACACAAGCTACACAATATAAACTCGGGGACGTCCTTGACTACTTAGACTTATTATATTTTCATGTTGGAAATTAGAAAAAAACGAAAACAAGGGGATCAGGGAACAGTTAAATGATC
>SDBU01008337.1_pt1 | contig 11803 bp, 10 predicted proteins | sample 2277071 | NCBI WGS metagenome assembly SDBU01 (sample SAMN10397929, study PRJNA504765) | marine sediment metagenome | isolation source: marine sediment core GS08_GC12, 126 cmbsf | place: Arctic Ocean: Gakkel Ridge, Loki's castle | collected 2008
TGCAGGCGCTGGTTTAGCACAAGCCGATAGGGCAAGAACTGATGCTAGTGTCAGTAACAAGACTGTGAGTACGAATTTCTTAGCAAACATTTTTCCTCCTGTAATGAATCTCTCCTAATAATATTATCATCTACTGAGTCTTATTCATGCATTCATTTTTCGCTTCCTCCTCCCGTCCTTATTCTTGGTAATCGGTCTTGGCAAAGGGAGGCCGCTATTCTTGTCTCGGGACAATCATATGGTCTCTCTTAAGCTGGCCTGTATTCTACAGCATCCCCTGGAAGGATTTCAACCGAACGTTACACTGCTAATGATTTTGTCTATTCCACTAGTTTGGTTCCACCTGCTTGGCTTCGGCAAGGATTATCACTTTGCCTTTGACGGTATGTACCTCCCAAGACCGGGTTTACCAACGATTTTCCCTTCCTCCATAACAATATTCCCCCGCACCATAGTCAGCACTGGCCAACCTTTCAACTTCCAATTTGCAAACTCGGTAAAATCTGAATACCCAACCTCAGGCGTCTCGGGTACCACGTACTCTCTGTTTAAATCAACGATTACCAGGTCGGCATCAGAACCAACCATGATGAGACCCTTCTCAGGGGTAAGGCCGTAGATTTTAGCGGGGTTATAACAACAGACTTCCACTAACTTCTCCAGAGAAATCCTGCCTTTATTCACCCCTTCACTTAACATAACTGGCAGCAAAGTCTGTACGCCAGGTATGCCCATGAGAGCCGACCAAAGCTCTTTTTTATTCTCCCTCCGCCGCGCCGCGTGATCACTAGATACAACACTAATTACCCCATCCCTAAGCCCTTGCCACAACCGCTCGTTATCCTCTTTGGTTCTGATCGGAGGGTTAATCTTGGAAAGAACCCTATCAGTATTATTAACGTTTAATACCAAATATTGGGGGCAGGTTTCAGCTATAACATTTACTCCTTCCGCTTTGGCCTTAGATATGATGCCGACGCCTTCTTTAATGCTCATATGAACCACATACAACGGGCAGTCGCAAAGATTTGCCAGATATATAGCCCTATGCATAGCCTCCTCTTCGAGGAACGATGGCCGGGTTTCATGCCACGAACTAGGGTCCACCCTTTGTTCCAAAAACCTTTCCTTGAGTTTGAAGAATATCTCAACATTCTCGCAGTGAATTCGAACATGCACTTTGTACCCTTCTTTGGCAAGCCTGCCAACCTCTTCAAAGAGTAGGTAGATAACGCCATCATCGATGTCCGGCGTCCCTGGCAAAGCTTCTGCCCCTTTATATGCCATTAGTACCTTGAACCCCACTATACCTAGTTCAGCCAGCCGTCGTACCTGCTTAACGTCGTCTGTAGTGAAAATAGCCGTAGTCAGGCCCATATCGATGTAGCTATTCTCACGCACAACTAATAGGTGTTCCTGAAATTGTTTCACCTTATCGCCGGCTAGTATTGGCATGTCCAAGGCGGTAGTGATACCCCCATAGGCAGATGCCTGTGTCTCGGTGTTCAACCTCTGAGCCAGCGGAGGAGGCCAGGGCGAGGAGAAATGTACATGGGAATCCACGACGCCCGGGAGAACATAGTTCCCCTTGGCGTCGATTGCTTTCTTGGCTTCGGGGAGGTTCTCGTCCTTCGCGATGGCTACGATTTTTCCCCTATCGATAGCTATCCCCGCTGAAAATATTTCCTGAGGCGTAACAATCTTACAATTCTTTATTGAAGTTTCTACTGCCATTCTTGTCTCCCTCGATCTTCCCGAAATAGTTTGAGCCTGACTGAATGTTAACTTACCTAGCCCCCATAACCTCGCCTGGTCACGATACTTCTCAACTGAAGGCCAGTGGCGCTAACCACGGTTTTGGGCAGACAAACCTCTCAAATAATCCTTGGCTTCTTCCAAAGAGACGACATCGGCAAACTTTTGGTCAATCTCAAACAAACCAACAGCATGCAGAAACGGGTCTCGATCAGCGATGCATTCCTCTACTGCTATGGTGTAATAGTTGTAGTGGAAAGCATCCTGAATAGTGGCTCGCACACAGGCATTAGTAGCGAAACCTGCTATTATCAAGGTGTCGATTTGGAAGGGGTTAAGATAGCTGATCAAAGTGGTGCCGAAGAAGGCACTTGTCCTTTTCTTGACCACAATGATGTCACCATCTTGCGGCGCAAGCTCATCTATGAATTCGGCGGTCTTCTGCCCCGCTACGCGACTCTGCACCATAGAAGGAGACAGTTTGGCTAGCCATAGGCCTTTTTCAAAAGGTTCTAGCCCAGGCCTTGTATAGACTACCGGCACCTGCTTTTCACGAGCTAGACTTAGCAACTCTTTGATTTTGGGTATCGCCACCCAACCTGCCTCACCGACACTATGTGGATACCTCTGGATGGACTGCAGGACAGGTTCTGGTTTGTCACCTACGGAGTTATATATCAGGTCAATGAGTAGTAGGGCCGGTTTATTGCCAAAACCCGTACGTTTACCAAATCCAACCTTCTGGTGGAGCTGCTTGGTATCCTCTGGTATAATATCGTCCCATACTCTTCTTTTCATCATGCCTTCACCTAATCTGAGATTGCACCTTCAATTGGGCTGCCACTTTGCCCAAAACAGCGACTTGCTGACCATGTTCCTTGTTGCTCACTAGCCTTGTCTTCCTGATGTTCCATTCAGCTGGCGCTCATGTAAACTGCTTTGTTCTGCACTACGCCTTCCCTGATCAGATAACTTACCCCGCTTTAGTGTCCAATCATGAATATCGATAATATTCACTCCTATCAAGTAGCGAATTTGAGATTGTTCAGCAATTCTTCAGAAAGGTTTGCCTAACCATTCCTTCTCTGCTTAGAGGGGACAGTCGGCAGTGCTATTCCTATATGACCTGATGATACCCATTGTATTACGCCTTGTCAATACCCTGTAGGCTCTATTATACACTTCGGGTGCGACTCATAACATGTCTCTAGTTCTAATTATCCTCACAGTTTCAGAAGTCTCTTCGCGTTCTCATAAAAGATTTTTTGTTTTAACTGGTGAGGTATATTGAATTCCTCGAGCCTGGGGATGTTTAGTGAAACCACGTCGTACGCAAAGGGGATATCGGACCCAAACATGATATGTTCTTCGCCAAACAAATCGATGGCACAGGCGAGGATAGGAACAGTCATAAGTCTGGCGGCATCTACATACAGCCCCCTGAAGTATTCGCTCAACGGTCTTGGTGGCATATACTCGTTGGCAGGATTTCTTTTCTGGCACATATCCATGCTGGTATAAACATATGGGACCGCACCGCCTAGATGCGACAATACCCAGTCTATGTTCTGGTATCGCTCAAAAACTCCACTTAAGGCCAATCGGCCAACAGCCATAGTTGTCTCCCAAAGAAAACCAATAGAGCGATGGAAGTCCTGGTATTCTGGGACACTTTCTATGCCAACCGGTGACATTGGGTGAATCATAACTGTGGTACCTAACCGGTCGACTTCTTCAAAGAAGGCGGCGAACTCTGGAGAGGAGAGTGGTTTTCCACGTATATGTGTGCCTACGCTAACCCCGAGCATACCGGGAGCTTCCAAAGCCCGGTTGAGTTCATCAATTGCATGTTTGACATTGCCTAAGGGAACATTGACAAATCCTGAAAACCTGTGTGGAGATTGACGACAAATATCAGCTAGAAAATCATTGGTCAATTGAGATAAATATAGGTCAAGCTCGTCATCGTCAGAATATGCCAGTGAACCGGGTAGAGATAGAACCGCCCGCTCTATATCCAATCTATCCATATCGGCGACTCTAGTTTCAGTAGATTCCCATATCGGTGACGTACGAAGCTTCAACAAGTGTCGCTTTTTTAGCTCGTTAATATATTCTGCTGGGAAAAAATGGCAGTGTGTGTCAATTTTTTCCATCGTTTGTCCCCGGCTCTCTCTTGACCTGCCCCCAATAATAGTACCACTTTCTAAGTTAGAGTTACTTGCATAATAGCCTCGCGAGCAGGGGCCGATAGCCAAGAGAGCTATGCGGTTATAACTGATTATATTCTTTCCGCCAGTCTTGATAAACTGTCAATACCCCGATTTTATCCTTGTTATCCTTAACGGGTGTATACTAGTAAATGCCTAATAACTATCCACGCTCTCGGAAAGGTCGCTGGGCCCGCTTCGCCAATTCCTCATCGTATTTATGAATGCTGTCCAGATTCTCTGTTGACCGCCACACATAATTACAACGAGGACAACGATAGACGTCCCATACGCCTTCCTTGGGAGATTCGGCTATTTTTTTAATATTAGTATAATCACACCGAGGACAGGCAGACCATTGAATCATTTGTTACCTCCTTCTTTGCCCCAGGCCGCGAGGATTCTTTCCCGCCACTTCAGTGTCTCCACCCTGGGTTCAACAAAGCCTACAGCCCGGTAGCGGTTGTAGGGGTGACGAGACTTGGTGGCATCAATCAGCATTCTGGTCGTCGTGCCATGAAGGCTCTGTGCCGGATCCAAACGTCCTGGAATCTCCGGTATTATGAATACATCTATGTCTGACCGACAGCGTGTGGTCATGGCCCATAGGACGTCATTGGCGTTCCAAGGGTCGATATCCTCATCCACCGTAATGACCACTTTATGTGAACTGGCCAACATTACCTCTCGTGGATGGCCAGTGTGACCCCACCTACCCTGAATCACAAGAGCCGAGGCATAGGGCGGTAAAAAGGCTATCCCGGTGATTTCAGTGCGATTGGCAAAAACAGTGTTGAGCTCACCACCAAGTTTACTGTAGGTGGTCATGTAGTGATTCTCGGCTACTGGCCTGCCCATGAACAAGGTATCATAGATGGGGTTATTGCGGTGAGTAATGGCTTTTATTTCAAAAACTGGCAAGTGCAAGTATCCAGAGTAGGCTCCAGTGAACTCACCAAACGGGCCTTCAAGAGTTGTCTCCGTACACTTTAATACACCCTCCAGGATAATCTCCGCTCGTGCTGGCACGGGCAAATCAACGGTTTCCGCCGTCACCAGCTCTTCCGGCTCGTCCCTTATTGCTCCGGCAAAATCGAGCTCACACCACCCCGCCGGCTGCCAAGACCCGGCCACCATAGGTAATACTGGTTCTGTTCCTAAGGCTACGGCCATGGGCATGTCCTGCCCCATCCTTGTATATTTGTTAAAGTGAAGCCCGGCATGCGCCGCAACACTAAGGGCCATGAGACCTGTCTTATTCCGATCAAGGACCATCATTCGGTACATTCCCACGTTCACCCAGTCACTATCTGGGTCTTTAGTGATGACCATTGGCTTCGATATATAGAAGGAACCATCATGGATATTTATTCTGGGAATAGGAAACTGAAAAAGGTTCACCTCATCTCCCTTCAGGATATTCTCCTTGCAGGGGGCATCATGCACCATTTTGGCCTTGAGGTGTCCCCTCTTAAAGAAGCTATCCCAGGCTTTCACCTGTTCTTTATGGCTGTTTGTCTTAGGCAAACCAGCAGCCATTGCTGCCCGTCGCCAAGAGGCATGTAGCCCGATAGCAAGCGGAGTCTTGAAGCCGGCCACATTCTCTGCCAGAACCGCGGGGCCTTCTAAGTCACACACTGCCCTGCCGATAGCTCCAGCGTCCGGCTCGATAGAAATCTCGTCCTTGATGCGTATCAGCTCACCATTCTTTTCCAAATGAGCGATCCAGTCTCTCAAATCTTGATAAGCCATCTTCTGCCCCTGACCTCCTTGCCGTTCAATTTATAAATTGGTATTTCCCATTTCAACCCGCGACGAGGTATTCTAATCCCTCATCACTGTTGTCACCAATATTATATCCATAGCACCTGGTTGTCAATCCTCCTCTCGGAGCCCTGCAGTAGTCCTCACGGTAGGTATCCTGAATGCTCTCCCATCAGTGGTACGATTACTGGGGGGTCATTCGTCGTAACTACATTCCGCATGCCCTTAACGTAAATATTGATAACTGTGCTAGAATATACATGACCTATCATAGACCAACATCGCAAGCGTGTGACCTATTGGGGGAACGAACAGTAGCATAAGAATTCCTTGAGGGTAAATACACTCTTCCATTCTGATTAACGTCTTCACGATTTGGGAAGGTAACAAACAGTGAGCATTAATAGTGGGTGAGTATTGCCTAGAATCTCCGAACCGGTGTGGGTAACTGACTGTGATGTAATGGGAGATGGGTCGAAAGTCCTCAAGAAAGACAAGAGTTGGGAGCAAGCTGAACGTACAGAAACGTAATGAGACACTGTGCACTTATAGGAGGATAACATGGCTTACAAAAGTCTACGTGATTGGATTGTGAAGCTTGAAGAAATAGGGCAACTGAAACGTATCACTGCTGAGGTGGACTGGGATCTGGAACTGTGTACTATTATCCGTGAGGTAACAGCTCAGCGAGGACCGGCACTGCTGTTTGAAAACATCAAAGATCACCGGAATACTATATGCCGCAGATTCTTTGCCAACGGTTTATGCAGCTTGGAGAGGGTAGCACTAGCTCTAGGTTTGCCTAAGGAGAGTTCTGCTCAGGAAATGGTCCGCTTTTTGAAGGAGAACTACTGGAAGCCTTTACCTCCAGTGACGGTCAGTTCCGGTCCGGTAAAGCAAAACATTGTCACAGGTGATGAAATTGACCTAACTCAGCTGCCGGTACCAAAGTATAATTCCCTTGATGGAGGGAGATATATCAATACCTATGCCTGTGTGGTAACAATGGACCCTGAGACCAAGGTATTGAATGTAGGGACTTACCGGGGGATGCTTTGTGAGGATAACAAGTCCATCGCTGTCTTACTGGCAAGACCTCAACATTGGGGACAGCACTTCTTAAAATATACGCAGCGGGGGGAAGAGATGCCGGTCGCAGTAGTTTACGGAACGAACCCGGTTCTTTTGATGTGTGCTGGTGACCCCGTTGCTCATCCTGGCTACTCTGAATATGAAGCAGTCGGGGGGTTATGCGGTGAGCCAGTGGAACTAGTAAAATGTGAGACTTCAGATTTGTACGTTCCAGCGTCTGCAGAAATCGTAATAGAGGGTAAAATTTCGCCTGACCCTAAGACCTTTCAGATGGAAGGGCCCTTTGGAGAATATACCGGTTTCTATGGCGGTGGTAGGAGCCTTAGGCCGGTCATTCGCGTAGAATGTATGAGTTATCGTGATGACCCTATTTTCCGTGGTGGCCCGGCCGGCAGTAGCCCTGGCCGATTGAATGAGGCCAGTTGTTGGCGCAGCCCTTCCGTATCTGCAGTTCTATGGAAGTATTTAGAGGATTGCGGGGTTCCGGGTATAACGGGCGTATGGGGTGTTCCTTTAACCAGTATGACAAATGTACGGGTTGGAATCAGGAAGATGTATAGAGGGCATGCTAAACAAGTCGCTGCTGCTTTAATTGGTGGGCCTCAACAGCATGTGGCCAAAAACATCATTGTGGTCGACGACGATATAGATTTAGCCGATAGTGATGCTATAGAGTGGGCACTGGCTTTTAGGACAAACGCAGACATGGGAGATTTTCAGTTTTTCCACGGAACTCTTGGCTCGCCGTTAGACCCCAGTGTCCCGTTGCCACAGAGAAATGTCATGAAATATGGCCAAGGGAAATGGACCAGGGTATTTATTGACGCTACGGCGAATTGGGATTTGGAACCTGAGGAGCAATTCGGTGGCAGGCGGGAACCACCTTTGTGTACAGTGCCCCCTCCCGAAATTGCTGACGTAGTACGCCGACGGTGGCACGAATATGGATTTTAGCGTGGCACCTAGAGTGAACTTAAGATTCAAGCTAATGTGAAATTAAACCGCCTAAAGGGCACGGGGGGGGTGATAGATGCTGAACGAAACTTTCTCATGAAGAGTAAGCTGTGCTCTCATTGGGATAATAGTAACTGCGCTCACATTCACCGGGTTAGGATTTAAGCTTCCTGGTCTTGTCGAAAGCATAAGTGGTGGAAACTTACTTCTGGCATTAGTTTTTACCGCAATAGCAACCCTTATCCTTGGCTATGGGATGCCTACTATAGAGGCATATGTGCTAGTGGTTACGACAACAGCCCCTACCTTGCCACATATGAAAGTGCCCCTGTTCACAGCGCACTTTTTTACTTTTTATTTTGCTTGTATGAATTTTGTTACTCCACCGGTAGCTATGGGGGCGATAATCGCCGCAAAACTCGGGGGCGCTAAGTTTATGAGAACAGCAGTTGAATCTTCTAAGGCGGCTTTAGGTGGTTTTATAGTGCCATTTCTTTTAGTCTTTACCCCGGTACTTTTGCTGCGCCCTGAAGGGCCAATCTCAATCACGATAGTACAATTAGTATCTTCTTTCGTAATAATTTGGTTTCTCATAACGGTTATAACCAATTACTATCTAGTCGAATTTAACTCACTAGAAAGGTTCATTGCGGCTGCTGTTGCCGTGATGTTAATTGTATATATGGTTACGCAAGAGTTTATGCTATTTCCCATGGCAATGCTTATTGCTATCGCTCTTACCATCTCGCAGGTGAGGAGACAGAAGCGCCTATTGCTTGGTTAAGAACAAAAGGCTGCTGACTTGGCCACTTAGTGATCACTTGCCGTTTTCGGTGACTTAGCGTATCAGACCGGGCAGCCAAAGCGCTACTTTCGGAAAGGCTATAATTAATCCCATCGCTATTACGTCGCAGTAGAGGAAGGGCAAAGCAGCCAGATAGATGTCTCCCATGGTGGTACCAGGTGGGGCCACGCCTTTCATTACAAACAGGTTCAGTCCGAAGGGTGGTGAAGTCGTCGCCATCTCGATGTTGATTAGGTATATTACCGCGAACCACACCGGGTCAAACCCCAGAGCAAAGACAATAGGCACAAATAGCGGAAGGGTGATCATCATTATGGCGACCACGCTCATAAACATACCTAGAATCAGCAGGACAACCTGCATGACAATGATTATGAGAATGGGAGTTATGGCGAGGCTGATGGCGAATTCAGCCAGGCCTGTGGAGGCCCCGGAATAGGCTATAATTTGGCCGTAGGCCCGCGCCCCCGAAATGATCAAAAGTACCATGCCCGTCATCTCGATGGTGCCAATGAAGGACTTCTTCACCATCTTCCAGTTCAGGCGTCCATACACGGCGGCCAGAATGAAAGTACCAAGGGTTCCAGTGGCAGCCGCCTCGGTTGGCGTGGCTACTCCCAGGAGTATAACCCCAACGACTAGAAAGACGATGAACCCTAATGGCAGGATATAACGTGCAGTAGTTAATAGTTTTTGATAGACAGTAGTGGGGGGTACCTCGTAGGGAGGTGCAATGGATGGTTGCAGGAAACATCTGCCGATAATATATGTTGTATAAAGGGCAGCCATCAAGATGCCTGGAATGATGATAGCAATCAGGAGTCTGCCAATAGAGAACTCGCCTATGGCAGCTAAAAGGATAGCAAGACCACTGGGTGGAATCATCATGGCCAAGCCGCCGCTGCCCAGAATGGGTCCCAGGGTCATTGCCTTTTTGTAACCCCGCTTTTCCATCTCAGGCACCAGTGTCGACCCCAGCATAGCTGTACTGGCCATACTGGCACCAGTCAAGGTTGAAAACAAGGTTCCGGCCCCCACCGCCATTAACCCCAGCCTCCCGGGCAATCTCCCTATCCATTTGTCGACCGCATCTATCATATGTGGGGCCATATCCGAATGGAACATCACTTCGCCCATGAGGAGAAATAGAGGTAAGGGCAATAGCATAAAAGTAGAAAGAGAGCTACGTATGCTGAGGATAAGAAGCTTTAGCCCTTCTTCTCCGCCCCAGAAAAAAAATATGAAGACAACGCTTATGAGCAAGAAACAAAAAGCCGTAAGCATACCTGATGACATGGTCAGTATCAGGCTGCCGAAGATGATAACCAGCATTAGCCACCATTCCAACGCCGTTGACCTCCAAACCCAGACTTATATATCGCTCCACAACCTTTGTTGCTTATTTGCTGACAATCTCAAGCTCTCCGAAAAGCCGTAGGCCCTTCTCAGGAACTGGATAAAGAGCAAGAAACTACCTGCAGGAATGATGGCCAGAAGATACACCATTGGAAGCCGAAGGGCTGTTTCCGTGGAGAGACCTTCGCGGAAGTGCTCCCAGGTAACCTGCGTGCCATACCAGGTGAGGAGCAGGCAAATGAACGCGCCGAGGATGGAGGTAATAATGTTAATAATAGCCTGCATTTTGGGACTTAGCCGGGTAAGCACAATGTCCATCTTGGTATGCCCCTCCCTTCTTAGCACCCAGGTAGCGACTAGAAATGTGATGTACACTAAAGTGACCTCTGTGACTTCTACCACCCAGATCAACGGTCGCCCCAAGAAATAACGCATAAAAACTTCTGTGACGACGGCAAACAACGTAAAGGTGACACCAACAGCCGCCATGATGGCGAAAATGTTGATTATGCGGTCAAAACCAGGGGCAAACTTAGTTAGCAGCTTCATACCGTCTCATTGCATCATGTTAGTGGCCCATACTTAGTGCGTATTCATATCTATGCCCACAACCATTGCATTAAACCTTGATGCCGCCAAGTGGGCCATCAGCCATACGCATACCACAGGTTACCCTTAGCCCATCCTCAACTGCAGATTGGCTTAAGGTTCCGAGGAATCCAGGTATAGATATGGAGCCGCTTACTCGGCCAGGAACTCCCTTAGCTTGGTGTATGACTCCGGGCTGACGAGCCTCTTCACATCATCCCAGCCTGCCTTGTAGGCGAGCTCGTCAAACCATTTGGCATCCGCTGGAGAGAAATAGGTAACCTTTACCTTTCCTGAAGCACTTATCTTTTCCATAGCTTTGTCAATCGTCTGCTTTTCAAGACCGGGCAGGACTTCAATCTCCATCTCGAAGGCAGTGTCTGCCATTAAATCCTGCAAATGACTGGGGAGCTCTTTCCACCTATCCAGGTTTATTACGAATGTAACGTTGCTCCTATAGAAGCCATGGTCAATAACATAGTTGACTACCTCATGCATGTTGTATGCTGCAACAGTCGTATGCGTATCCATAGTCATATCGACCACACCTCGTTCTAAGGCAGTATACCTTTCGGCATGCCCTATATAAACAGGAGCCAAACCCAGAGCTTTTGCAAACGGGAGGTTATACCCTGACGCTATAGACTTCTTACCACTCAGCTCCCAAGGGGTCAGAATCCGGTCCTTTGACCAGATGCGAACTGCCTTGTTGTAACTACCCGACCTACCCAGATAGAATACATTCATTTTCTCTTCATGGAGCTTCCTCATCCAGTCAACAAACCCATTATTCTTCTCCGCCCAGGGGTCAAGTGGGGAGAGGTGAAGAGCCAAACCTTCCGGTACTAAAGACCCATAAGCAGCGGAGAAGGTTTGCATCATATCCATGACACCAGACTTAACTGCCTTGGGCTGGTCAAACAGGGCGACCACCTCTGGCCCGCCAACATAATCAATCTTAAGTTCTCCCTTGGCCCTCTCATTGACCATCTCGGCATACTTGATGACGTAAAGGCTTGCTGAACCAGCCTTCCCCTGAAAGGAAACAAGCTTAAGGACTATCGGTTCGGGCTTTGGGGCTGGTGTTGGTGCCGGTGTTGGAGTCGGTGCCGGGGTTGGGGCTGGTGCTGGGGCTGTTTTAGCACAGCCTAATAACAAACCCGTCAATAAAGCCGCTACTAGCAATACATATGTAACTCGTTTCATCATTTTTCCTCCTTTTTGTTAATTCATACTCACAGTTTCTGTTATTTGATTCTGCTGGGTATCACCCCCTTTC
>SDBU01008338.1_pt1 | contig 11799 bp, 11 predicted proteins | sample 2277071 | NCBI WGS metagenome assembly SDBU01 (sample SAMN10397929, study PRJNA504765) | marine sediment metagenome | isolation source: marine sediment core GS08_GC12, 126 cmbsf | place: Arctic Ocean: Gakkel Ridge, Loki's castle | collected 2008
TATCTGGCATTTCGACAGGGAGGCGGTATCCCCAAAATATAGTGGCTGCCTTAAAAAGATAAAGTGCAGAATTGACCAAATATTCCGCACTTTTAGTTTATCGATCATACCGAGCAATAATAGCCGTAGTGCTCATTTAACGAAAAGCTCACCAGACAACAAAAGCCGCCAGGCTTTTGTTGTCTGGTGGAGCGACAGGTTGTGTGCGGTTAATTATTTATCTCCACCCATTCTTGATATTTACCTTCGATTTCTTCAGGTAATGTAAACTGGCGTAGACCGATTTTAGCTATAATTTCTGGATTCAAAGGAACTTTTGCATAAACATTATGGTAAACAATTAAATATGGCGGATGCTCTGGATTCTCAATTTCGCGAAACATCGCAGCAACAGCACTTGTACTGGTATTTGTGGCCCTTGTCATTTTTCTTTTAGTGCCGAATTTCCACTCTTTGATGTAAGGCCTCACCCGGCGATCAGATGGTTTTGCAATAATAGCCGTTGCCAAGCCGTACATGCCAAATCTGATGTTGTTAAGATCTGTGTGATAGCCCAATGGAGTATTGTCATATATAATACAAATCGTAGGAAGCCTTCCTTTTGCCAATTTTGAAAGTTGTTGATTTGCATCTGATATCTTTTTCCCGACTCTTTTTCCTATCGTATTGCTTCCTGCCGCAATACCACCTTTACGAAATTTATCATACTCACGCTTCTCATCAGGATTCATATCAATTTGTTTTATTTCAACGATTACCTCAATACCAGATAAAATGACTTTATAGTCCGGTGTACGGTGTTCGCTAGTCGTTATTTTTTCATATTTGATCTGACGCTTATTACAAAAACTTTCAAATAGTATCTCTGAAATTATCATATTTTGTTTTTTTTAGGATTCATTACACACAACACTGAAGCTGAGACGCGGAAAACGCGCCAGCGTTTTCCCGTCGATTCTCCAGCGACTTGTTATGCTCTTTGTTTGTCTTTTGTCTTAGACCATAAATCTTTGAGAAAATTCCTTACGCTATCTATCCGTTGAAATGTTTCTTTTCTGTCTACTTTAAATTTTTCAGGGATTACAGCCCCTCCATTTCGCCAAGGATCTTTAAAACCTTTTCTGTGTTTAAATGAGTTGACCTTTTTCCTAACACCCATGACATCAGGGTAAGACTCCGTTTCATTAACCTTAATCTGATAATATTTTTCAATGAGATCTATAACCTGATTAATTTTCAACTCGTTGACTGTTTTTGCCTTTCGCGATTTCAATACCTTATTTGTTTCAAAGAATGCTCTACTTGCTAAATCTTGCAACTCCCATTCTACAAGCGCATTCAGCTCACCTAACGAGGCTCTTAAAGCAATTTTTTCCCACATCATTGGTATGTAGAGGGCATTACCTTCATCTTCATAATGTTCGTATTCACCAGCCTCAGACTTTTCTTCTATTCTTAGATATTCAGAATCCGCAGTATCCAAAACTGTTTTTAGGAAAGAACGGATAGAATTAAGTTCAACATCGAGTGAAATTAAGTTGCCCATATATTTTTCTTGAGACCATAACGGCGCGCCTGACCAGCCGGCGCGGTTTTTAGCCCGTCTGCGTCCAGGCGTAGGTTAGCCGCCCAATTACAAAATTGTAGCTAAAGATCAGCTGCCTTTTTTACTATCAAATTTCCTGTGCCATATACTGTGGCAATAGCATCACAAAGCTTCTTGTCCTGAGTTAGAATGGTGTCTCCTGGAGCCGCATAAAGTGGTATGGTCATGTCGATCATCTCGGTCGGTCGAAGGGTCAAAATTAAGACTGCGGTTATTATGATCCCACATGCGTGAAAAACTTAAAATATAGAACAAAATTACCTTGAATAGTCCGCAAACAAATGGATTTGCTATGACAGCATCGTACAGCTTATCAGGATCAGTAATAGCGACTTGGCGCTTGCCACCTTCTGATACGGAGGCAGTAACAATGCTTCCGACGAAACTATGTGCGCCTTTTCCAAACGCATCAAACGCATCTTCAATCGACGCAAACTTATAGGTGCTCTGAATAATTCCTGCGGATGTTTTATCACGGATGTGATTTCGAAAATTCAATGCTTTTTCTTTCATTAGTCCGCCAAAATCTCTATTCTTTGCCTTCCAATCAGTTGCCCACTGACATTGAAGATGTGAGGGACCCTTGAGAGTATTTATCAGTTCTTCATAAAGCTCTGAATTTGCAGTTGATGAAGAAGGGAATGGCCGAAGCCCACGGATTTCATCTTCATTGCTGCTTGCTAGTGCCGACATTACATCCCCAACATGCAAGCCAACCCTTGGTCTTAAAGCGTATAGATGTTTTAATGACGTCTCCTTCCTCCAAAGAAGCAACTCTACTAACACATTGGGTGGCAGAGTTAAATCGAGCGACAATAGCCGTGGTTCTTTCCTTGCTATATCGCAGAAGATGCCAACTTGATTTGAATCCAAGACTATTGCCATTGAATCAACTCTCATTTATGCAATTATAGACGTTGGAAGTCACAGGCCGGTGTGAAGCGCAACGGAACACCGGCTAGGCGAACTGATAGGTTAGCCGAAACGATCAATATCCAATGCCAATATCAAATTTTTTCGATTTAATAAGTTTTTTGAGTTTCTCCATCTCGTCCTCTTCTTTTACCACAGCCTCATTTCGAGGATATATAAGCATACTCGAAGGGAGTTTAGTTGTACTCGATAGAGGGATATCAGAAATATAATCTTTTAAGTATTGGTCTGTTTCTATTTCTGGTAAAAAATTTATCCTTATTTGTGGTGACTCAAAATTGTAATCATGAATTTTGCCGCTTAATGATTTTATAAATAAAGATTGGTCTTGCTCATGATCTAGAAGATTATAAATTCCAAGTATTTCATATTTGATCTTTAACAACTCTTTGTCTAACAATGCTTTCTCTAATTTTGAATACGATTCTGTCCAGGGGTACTTCAATCCATCAGCGGGAAAATATTTCTGCAAACGATCAATCCTTTGAAATAAACGGTGTATTTTTCCTGGAACACCAAGTCGCCTTTCAGTTCTGAAAATTATATCTTGATTTAGTTTCTCCTTCTCGACAAAACGTTCAATGACAATGTTCGAGAATTTGCGAGCATCTTTAACCGAATACTCGACGCCTGATCGAAAAGAACCATACTGACCAATACCAATATAAATAGCCCCAGCAACTGCTATCCAAGTTTTCCAAGAGCCGTCTTCAAATCTTATATCAATTAGAGTTTGCTGATTGAATATTTGAAAGGAAGCATCTTGAGAAAGCTCGTAAAGATACGCCTCAACCTCTCTCTTAAAGACATCAGTGGGATCAATTTTAAGGTGAATGTAAGTTTCGGCCAGTTTTGTCATATATTATCCCCTTATTTGTCAGACTAACCGGCGCTCTTCAGGGGGCGCGGTTTTTTGCGATCCGCTGCAAGAGCATGGTTAAACGGCCTACGCATCGACTATGGATCACCGAATTGCAGGACTTAAGCGTTCGGTTAGCGCATTCAATCCAAAATCGCCATCGAGACCATAGTGTGGGGGCCACGCCAGTGACTTCTGGCTGGGCGGCCATATCTGTACTAGGGTCTGGTCCCAAGGCCCATCCCTGACATCATAAGTCAGAGGGACATTTTCAGGGATCGCCACAGTAGTTTTGATGCTCACAATCTGAAGCGCGAGAGCACCGAAGGCCATTGTAGTAGCATACGCATGGGCTTCATTATTGCCGGCTGTGGTCCGAAGATCCTTTGCTGCGCTATAGATGTTTGGTTGGTTTATACATTTAGCGATCCACACTGATGTACGTGGTGGAAGGGATTGCGCACTGCGCATTGTTTGTCGCTCGTCCTCGGAGTAAAACCAAGTCCTATTTGAATTTATGGATTCAAGCACCATAGCTGTTTTTACCGCCCAACGTGCGAGTATTGACTGGGCTGATGGGTCTATGTCCTTCAGCTTATCGTCTATAATGGATTTCAGGGCGGGCTTAGCTTCATTTTCAAGTCTGCTCATCCAACCATTATTACAGGAAGCGCATAGCCACTTTACCTGTAATTTCGCTTTCGCTGTATGCCAGTTACCGAGCCCGTGCCCACCGCGCTCTGCATCCATACGGCCGGTACTGGATACAGGGAAGCGATTCACCAGCCATCGTGGCCAAGCATCCTCTTTTGTAGACGCTTTCTTGCGGCAAAATATGCATATGCGCATGGTACTTCCTATTATCTGTTCCGTCGTGATTGGCCGTTTAACGTGGCAAATCATCCGTGGCATTGGCCATCGGCTGCATTTGCATGGTTAGCTTTTTATTATTTTGGAAGATCAAAAACTAATAACGTCACGATAAGCTCTTGATTTTTATCAACATTACTATGTAATATGAACTTAAATTCTGTTTCCACGTTATGAACTATGCTTCTTTTGAAATTAGGGTGGGCTTCAATGACTTCTGGAATTGAATTCAACACTCTAGTCAAATCTTTATTTCTGTTAAAAACCAAAATTGATACTTTGGTATCTCGCCAAGACAGATAATCGAGTAATTGGTCTATGGTAGATTTAAGAGCTTTCTGGCCGCGCCAAATTTTACATTCTGCGATGAATATATTTTTGCCATTTACTCGGATTAGAATGTCTGTTTTTCCCGTATAGTTAAATGTTTCACCTGTAGCTTGACCCTCGTACAGGCCGTTAAGCTGCACCAAAAAATGAGTTCTCAAGTCTTCCTCACCCATCTTCTGGAAAGCTTGAGGACTTCTTTCCATTACCAAAACCATGTTTCTAAGTGTACTAATTATTTCTTCATAAGCCTCAGCCTGTAGCTCTGGCTCAGGTTCATAAGGAGCCTTGATTGCAGTGGGTTTCTTTATGGTAATTTTTTTTCTTGAAACTGGAGCTGTATAGGTTAGAGGTGCATCGCTTCGTTGGCGGATTGGTATACCTAATGACGCTACGAGTCCTTTGTCTTTTAGTAACAGGTCCTTTCGAGATTGCAATTGGTTCCTTATAAACGGTTCTAAATCACTATTCCATTTATCTACATCTTTCCGTACTGAATTAAGATATTTATTGATATGTGTGATGTCCTTGTTTAATGCTGCTTTTATAACTTCTGGATTATGTTCTCCCCGTTCATAACGCAATCTCAATTCATTCCCAGCAATAAAACCAATAGGAGGATTCATTGTGAAATTTGATGGCCTGTAAAAAAAGAGTTCGGACTCACCTGAAAAGGGTATTGCGAATACAAAATAAACACCGATCCTCCTAGGCACATTATCATAGCCTTTTTCTTTTAATTCTCCTTGATCACAGATTTCTATCCTATCTTCATGTAAGACTGGTGGATTTCCAGTGTACTTATCAACTAAATGCTCGACAATATCTTCAGTGCTTACATTTAAAAGATATTCTGGTTGAAATTGACTGATTTCTTTCGAAATTTTTTGACGCGTACTCTGGAACACGTCATTCAGCCTTGCTTTTCCGAATAGTATGTCCATTTATTGAAATCATATAGAAAGCTAACGTCGCTAATCAGCCGCGCGGCTTTTTGCGTCGGCTGAATTAGCCTGGTTATGCTAACTAATATCTTGATAAGATTCTGGAAATTCTTTCATGGTCTTTATCATTTGGTTTTTCACCATGATAAAGTGATTACCAAAATGAATTACCACATTCTTACCAGTGTCTTCCCCTAACCACCGCGATGTAACAAGCACATGATATGAAAGACCAAGTTTTGAGTCTTGGATTCCAAACTCATGTTTTTTTGGGAAAGAATCTTCAAGAACTAAATGAAGATCTGTATTTTTTTCAGCAAATTCACCCAAAGCAAGAATTATCGGAAATCTCCCCAACAATTCATTCCCATTTTTTACATGCATTTTATAACGTTCACTCGCTTTTTCATCAGCTATTGTACTTATTTCTGTTAAAATCACATATGGAACATCTTTGCCGTGATCAACAAATGTATTCCTAAGAACGTATAGCCCATCATCTGTAAAACCCCAATCCATAGACCAGTCTGTATGAAAATCAGGTTGTTTTTCAACCCTACCTTGAGTGCTAGAAGTCACTTTAGCAATTGCTTCTAATGTTTTGCTGAAACCGTCATCAAAATTTGTTCTGAAGTCTGCATACATTTTGCCTCTTAAAAAAATCGGCATTTCGCAATCTTCTAAGAGTAACGGTAAGACAACAACACGCTTTTCTTCAAGTTCTCTAAGAAAACCCGATGATAGTTCTTTTTTGCACCATTCAGATTCCATTGAAGCTTTAGAAATTATGACGATAAGAGCACTAGATTCCTGTATAGCGCTTTGCACTTTATCAATTATTGAGTCGCCTACATTAAGCTCCCAAGTATCTACCCAAACATGAGCCTTTTGCTTTACTAAATTTGCTGCAAGCTTATCTGCAAATTCTTTATTTTGGTGTGAGTAGCTTATAAATACTGGCATACCGAATTCCTTTTAAAGCATAACGATTTAATCATCGCCGCGGCTCTTTGCGTGCACTGCATTTATGGGTTGGGCAGAATTTCATCCGCAGTTCTTTGTGTATAGGCAAATCTTAATTCATCGTATTTCTCCAAAACTAAATCGGCAAAGCTATTCCCGCCGGTAATTAATCCACGGATGTCCTCACGATCAATTACGCAGATTGCGATATTGTCTTGATGAAACCAGCCTTGAAGAATTAGCTGGCCATCGCTAAGACCTTTGCCAGGTGTACGAGTTCCTGACACAGAATTTGTAGCTACTAAAAGGCCGGTCTTGCACCCATGTAGCCGAATTTTTGCCGCGAAGTGATTAATGTGAATTCCACCTACAGGGTCTTTTGTGTTTTTGCATTCTACAAGAAATGTACGTCCAAGTGATTCAACGAAATAGGATGATGCTGAACCACGTTGAATTACGATTAAGTCTATTTCGTCTTGAACTGTTTTTAAACGACTACGGATAATCACACCGGGGAGTGTCAAGCAAAGATAGGCCGTAAGTCGTTCAAGATTACGACCGCGCATATTATTGTCTTCCGAATCAAGAGATTGATCAAAATCCTCGAGAAGTATTGGGTTTATTGGAATGTCATATTTTGCCTCTCTTTGCGTATGACCAAGAAGACCTTCACATGCAAATTCAATAACAGATATTTCAGGATAAAAGAGCTTGAGCCTTTGCTCAGTGTCGTCTGGATTCCAGGATTTTTGGCAACCAGTTCGTTCCATCCACTTTTTTAAAACTGAGTCAGCAATGCCATAGAATAGGCGAAGCATACCAGCAGCGGGCGCTTCTGGAATAGTGTCATCAACTGAAGCCTTAGACAATACATCCTCAAGGAAAGCTAGGCGATAAAACCATAAGGCTGTATGCTGATCTCCAGCGGCAAGATAAGCAGCCCCTGTATTGTGAAGAATTGTGCCCTTATGAAATCGATTTCCAGATTGTCTTTGATGGAAATATACTTGCATTAATCCTTGCTGATAAACTGCTATTGCCTGATATGGTACACCTGCCGTAACAAAAAAGTGGGCTACAGAACACCACGATAATGAGATCGCAGTCTGATCAGCAGGATTTATTCGCTTGTCGGGTCCAGTATTGTTGATAAGCTCGGCTATGACCTCACCTATACCAGATCCGGTCGGGCCACATTGCTGCATTAACCTTTGAAAATAGTCTTCAAGTTCCCTTTTTTGTTTATCATCCATGGTATCGACCCTTTAGTGATAATTATTGATGCCCAACGCTCCGGCTTTGCGGCGAGGGAACCGAGTCCGCCAACAGCCGGTTGTTATGTTTCTCAAAGTTTATTGTTGGGTACTCGCTTGAAAAATTGGTATAAAAATCTTTCTGCGTAGAAGCGAAAACAATTAGCTTCTCTATTAGATGGCCCAATTGAAAAAATACGCACCCTTCTACCGCGATTTGGATAGATTGTGAATCTGCGGAATTTTGATACGAATAGTTGCTTGTGGTTTTCGGTTGTAAAAGCTTCAAAAACTTTTGTTTTATGCGGCTCTATGGATCTGTCATTTCCTTTTATATTAAATGTACACGTGCGTCTTTCTCCATAAAACAATGTTTTCTTCATAGGGATAGTCAAGCAGTTCATGCTAACACTATTTTTTAAGGAATTCGGTTGGTCGCTAATATTTTCAGCTTCAAAAATAACTTTGTAAGGAAGATTAAAGAAAGCCTGTTTAAGCATTCTAATTTTAACTCTATCTTTCGAACCAAATAAAATATTGATCGAAACGAGTATCAAAATAGCTATTATTATTGCATAAATGACTATATTTGGTTGTATTTTCGCAATAATTAAGCTTCCGATTATACTGATCAGAATCGTATTTAGGTTCTTTATCATAACAATTCTCGTGAAATTCTTTTAAACCCCTATCTTATTGAGAGAATATGAAAAACATAACAAGTGATTAAGTAGTTTCTGTATAGCCTTAAAAAATTAATAAAATATTGCGATAAAATTCTCTATTTTATGATATTTCTATCTATATAACACCACAACCTGAATGTTATCCAGAAAGCTGTATAATTATAAATGTGCCCAGTATTTACATTCAACACTACTTGCCAGAAATGACACTATTCCAGCCGGTTATAAAAAATACACCTTGATTATGCCATTGTTCATGTCTACCAAAATTGATCCGTATTGTCAAAATTGAACGGGCTTAAATTCCAGTAATCAGAAAACCAGGGCTGGTATCTTGTCTCGCCCCGGTTTCAACATTGATATTGACATTCTTCACCGCCTGCTTTTTAATATCGTTTTTATAGTACGGGCATTCTCTTTTAGATGTTTTGTTTGGGTTTTACCATACTTATAATACAGCTGAAGTTTGTTCCAATTTGAATATGTTGTTCGATTATTTGTTAGAATGTAGAGACACTGTTCCACGATATATTTTAACATATTAACGTCTGTTAAACCTCCTTCTGGGAACAATCCCCTGTGGACTAATTTATTTCGGGCCTCATGCGCTGTCCACAGAAGATCGGACAATACAAGATTTCCATTTAATAATGTTTCTATCCTCTCGCAAACATTTTTCATATTGTAGGTTTCTTCAGGGCGGAAGGTGATCATTTCGAGTGCTTGCCATAGATAAAGAAAGGCTTCGCGCCAGTCATTGGTTTCAAGAGCTTTACCATAGCTTTGAAATGCATTAATAAGTGCTCCCATTATATCATTATCATCAACCGGAAATGTTAATTGTTTCAATATCTTTTTAGCGATTTCAATTTTCCCTGGGCTAATTCGGCATTTGTTATAATCACGGGATGAGTCAGTAGTGCTATAATAACAGTTGTCAAAGCTGCCATCAGCGTTAAAAATGCCATAAATTGGTGGCGGTAATATTTCACCTAATGGTTTTGGTAGGCCACCCTGAAATGTTGCGACTTTATATTTTATGCTCAGGTTTAATACTGACCTTAGTAGAGAGAATGAGTCATTAGCCTTATTAAATGCTTCGCTACTGCTTCTTCCCATTTGCTCAACAACTATAGGTATAAACTTTTCCGACAAATTTTTGCTATATTCTGGTCTTCGGTTTGTCCATTGTCTAATCTCAAACTTTTTGTTTACATTATTCCACGTTCGTATTTTAAAACGAATACCTAAAACCGTAAACCATCGCCGGTTTTCGATGCATTCATGATGGAGATTTAATGGGAAAACCATATAGTATTTTCTAAGAGGGGTCTTGAGATGTTTCCGAACAACACCAGCTAAAACACGTCTAAAAGTAAAAATATCCCGCTTTTTAACAGTTTTTAATCGAGCAGCAGCCCTTCTAATCATTGAGCGCCTTAATTCCATACTTGTTATTTCATGTAACTCAATTAGATAGGATAGAATGTGAAGGTAGGCGTCTTCCTTGAAAATTTCGGTGGTAAAATCTCCTCCATTAGGGTCAATATGAATCAACTTCATCAACTCTTCAAGGTTCTCAGAGATCCTACGTTTGGTCTTCTCATTCTTTGTCCATTTAACAATTTTGGTATCTTTTCGTATAGGATCACGTGATTTTTTCCGACTCATTCTTATAGCACCTCTTGTTAATCAGGCTAAATCAATGAATTATATCACTAAAGAAACCAGGTTATTGATTTTCGACAAGATCCACGGTTCGGGCGAGGATTTCCTCCACAGGTCCGGTATCGTTTATAGAAAGCATATTATTGGCGTCAAGTATCCACAGAGCACGACGATACCGGCGGGCAAGAAGGAGGGCGGAATCATATTAATACGTTTCCGGTTCACCGAACAACACTGGGCATTTATTTCTTTTTTCAAGTTTCGTTTTTCCTTTGGATTAAGCTGGGCCTTTTTCTGTTGTTCCCTTTGTGGGAATCTATTGACTAATTGACCTCGCATCAAGATCAAGTATTTCTCGACTGTTTACGTTAAAAAAATGGCCGCGCCTGATATTTATCTGCTCGCCTGAGAAATTTATAGCCAAAGAAATTCTATAGCTTGCCCAATTGAAGAGCGAAATCTGGGAGACAATGGATATTCTGTCTTCCGCCCAATTTACGGTAACTATATGCCCAAGGCGTCTCCTGCCTTCAACCGGTTCATCCCCTAAGATTGGATTATCATCGACCCTCACAAGAGGATATTCAGCCTGCTTGCCATAACGAATGAAACTCCTCGTTGGGTCAAAAGAATTATGTAAAAGAAAATCTATCCCTTCCCAGTAGGCAAGGTAATTAAAAGCTATTTTTCCCACAGTTCGAAAAATGGTACCATCTATTAAACCATCTACTTTACAAAGCCAATCCTCTTTTGGATTTTCGGATGGACCTGCCTCGCCCTGATATTCAAATTTAATTCCTTTTTCAGATAGAACCTGGCGTGCGGTATCAACATCAATACCAAAAGCTCTAATGCCTCTTGGATGTTTAATATCAAACCCCTTTTCCTCTAGATAACTTTTGTGTGGAATCTGATCTAATAGAAAGAATTCGTACTCTGCCGGTTCATTTTTTAAGAAACCGATTTGAGGCACAGGTTTTATTACAATTTTACCTTGTTCTTTAGAATATTCCCTATAAGCATAAGCTCCTTTACATTCGCCTTCTGCAATCTTGATTGTAATCTTGCTTCGTTTACCAAGGGATTTGAATTTCTTTGAGGGTTTTAATCCAAATTCGAACCGTGATGCCCCCTCAAATGTATCTCTGGCCATAACGATTTCAAGATTGTCTCCGAAGTACTGATTGCAGTCGTCACATACTGTTTTTACTAAGGTGAGATTGTTTGTAAACATGCCAAAGGATTGAGGTATAACATGCTCAACTTTGGTAAATGACGAAAGGGGTTTGTCCTCAACACAATAAACACATTTCATTTGGATTAATCCAATATAAAAAAATTATTGAAACCTAACCAGTTAGTATATAGTTTCTGTATAGCTTTAAAAAATAATAAAATATTACGAAAAAAATCTCTATTCCATGATTTTTCTATCTTCTTAACACCACAATCTGAATGTTATCCAGAAGGCTGCATAATTATGAAATTATCCAGTATTTGCATTCAAGACTACTTGCCTTATGTCTTCAATGGACTTATCTGTCTGTTTTTAAAAGGGATATTGCAGATGAATTTGAAAGTCCATATCTTACATAATAACAGCATGTTACAATATTTATTACAAAATTGTTAATTTATTAGAGACATAATTGCGAAGTCTAAGTAGTCCCGGTCGTCTTTAAAAGTGACC
>SDBU01008339.1_pt1 | contig 11795 bp, 19 predicted proteins | sample 2277071 | NCBI WGS metagenome assembly SDBU01 (sample SAMN10397929, study PRJNA504765) | marine sediment metagenome | isolation source: marine sediment core GS08_GC12, 126 cmbsf | place: Arctic Ocean: Gakkel Ridge, Loki's castle | collected 2008
CTGCAAGCTGATCCTGGCTCGGAGAAGATGCAAGAAATTGCTGGCGCTATTCAAAAGGGTGCTCAAGCCTATCTTAGTCGTCAATATAGAACAATTGCTGTCATTGCTTTAGTCCTGGCAATAATTTTATATATTGCTCTTGGGTATAAGACTGCTATAGGTTTTTTAATTGGGGCCTTGTTTAGCGCTGCTGTTGGTTTTATTGGTATGAACATTGCTGTCAGAGCCAATGTTAGAACAGCCCAAGCGGCCTCCAAAGGTCTTAAACCTGCTTTATTAATAGCATTTAGGGGTGGAGCAGTTACTGGCTTATTAGTCGTTGGATTGAGCCTTATAGGAGTTGCTGGCTACTATTGGATTACTAAAGATGTTTTTGCCTTAATCGGCCTTGGTTTTGGTGGCTCTCTAATTTCTATTTTTGCTCGTCTAGGAGGTGGTATTTATACTAAAGCCGCTGACGTAGGAGCTGACTTAGTCGGTAAAGTTGAAGCAGGCATTCCTGAAGATGATCCAAGAAATCCGGCTGTCATCGCTGACAATGTTGGTGATAATGTTGGGGACTGCGCTGGCATGGCAGCAGATCTATTTGAAACCTATGCTGTGACTGCTATTGCAGTAATGCTTTTAGGATCTTTAACATTCAGTTCTGAAAGGGCTGTTTTGTATCCATTAGCTTTGGGGGGTGTGGCGATTATAGCTTCAATATTAGGACTTATTGCATGGATTGCTCTTTTTTGCTCTAAATTGGAAGATCGCTATATGTATTATGATTGTAATATGGGCCAATGAAGTTGTAGAAAAAGATAAAGCAAGGAGTATCAAATGAAAACTTATAATGTAGCAATAATTGGATGTGGAAGTATAGGGGCATTAAAACCTGATCATATTGATTATCCAGGATCACCTAATATCTTAACTCATGCCAATGCTGTTGATCGTCATTTAAAGACAAAATTAATGGCAATTGTCGATACTAATCTTGATAGTTTACATGCGGCTGCCGATAAATGGTGCCCTCAAATAGCTGCTAAATCATTTGATGAAATTATCATTGGAAATAAATTACCGGATATTGTAATTGTAGCAACCCCTACAGAGATACATTATGAAATATTAAATAGTTTAATTTGTCAGGAAAATTCTCTAAAATTAATAATTGCAGAAAAACCATTTTGTTCAAATTTTAATGAAGCAAATTTAATTACAGAACAAGCGAAAGAAAAATGTACTGATGGACGAAGAAAAATTCCAATTATGATTGATTATATTCGTCGTTTTGCGCCAAAATATCAAGAAATTAAAAAACAAATTGATTCTGGTATGTTTGGAAAGGCATTAAATTGCCGAGTGCTTTATACGAGAGGACTCAGGCACGAGGGCTGTCACGCAATAGATTTAATGAGATATTTCTTTGGGGAATGCAAAGGGTTTTATAATCCAGATGTTGAAATAATAGATCGAGATGAAAATGATCCAACTGTTGAAATTATAGGAACATTTGAAAAATGTGAATCTGTAATTTTTCAACCTTGTGATGGCCGTAAATATGGGATCTTTGAAATCGATATTTGTTTTGAAAAATGTCGTTTAAGATTTATTGATAACGGACTTTATATTGAAAAATATCCGATTAATCAAGAAAACGAATGGGGGCATAAATCTCTTGATTATAGATTAACCAATGTTATTAGACAAGAAACGGGATTAAATACAGCATTATATAGCTTGCTTGACAATGCTGTAAATTTTCTTGATGGAAAAGAAGATTTAATTTGCACAGATAAAGATGCAATTGCAGTTCACGAAATATTGGAGAAATTAAGATGAAGACATGTAAAACCTGCGACTATATAATAAATAGACATAATTGTTCTCCTATATCCAAAGTTATATAGAATTTTATAGAAGATAGTTATTACGCGTCAAACAATGAATTTTTTGTTGAAAAAAACTTTAGATGTAAGCAATGGAAACTAATAAACAAGGATAAAAAAGAAATATACAAACATTTATTTAAAAAAATAACCTCGGGCATGATAGCAAGCAGCTTTAATGAAGATGTAGTATTTTTGCCATGTGACGAAATAGAATATCCCAGAATAATGAGAGCAATAAATTCTATAAATAAAAATATTTTCGAGGAATATCTCGTTTGTAATTATTCAAAAAAACAAGGAATAAAAATATGGAAAAATAAAGAATAACAAATAAAGATGCTATAGCAGTTCATAAAATATTGGAGAAATTAAAATGAAATTAACAATGTTACAAGAAGCAAAAATAAATGAAAAATGTTCTACATTTATTTTTGATTGTTATGATGAAAATATTGTAGCTACAAATACCTTATCATTTAATTTTTTAAAAGAATTAAGAAAATTTATAAAACAAATTATTAAAGAAAACAAATTTTCCTAAATGGTTGCTTTGGGTTTTCATTTTTGACGTGTGGTATTCCGAGCGGACCTGATTATTTGTCCGAAGCGTAAAACAAATGAGAATAATCAGACCTCCAAAAAAGAACCGATAATTTGGTCGACGCCATATCGGAATTAAGAATTATCGGTTCAATTTTTAAAAATAAATTATAAAACAAGGAGAAACAATGAAAGGGCACATTAAAACGATTATTTATTTTATTATTTTTTTATTTATTAGTTCTATAGGTTATGCTTCACCTGTAACACTTCGTTGGGATGCAAATATAGAATCAAATTTGGCCGGATATAAGATTTATTATAGAAATGATTCAAGAATTTATGACGGAATAGGAATTGAACAAGGTGATTCTCCAATTATTATTACAATACTTGATCAAAATGACCCTAACTATATGAATAATATAGATCCAGAATTTACTCTTACAGGATTAGATTTTGATGCATATAATTATTATTTTGTAGTTACCGCCTATGATTCTGAAATTCCAATTCAAGAATCTGGATATTCAAACGAAGTTAATACTATTGATTTTAATATACCAACAATGCCTCAAAATTTAACAGCTACAGTAATTAATATAAATAGAATTGATTTAAATTGGGATGTATCAAGAGATAATATTGAAGTAATTGGTTATCGTATTTATCGAAATGGAATTATAATTGATAATGTAGTTATAAATAATTATAGCGATATTACTGTATCCCCTAGTATAAATTATAATTATTCTGTAACAGCCCTAGATATTGATGGACATGAAAGCGAACAATCAAATATAGTATCTGCCATGACTAACGATGGAACCCCACCAAGTATTCCACAAAATTTAGAAGTATTAACAATTTCGTCAACAACAATTGAACTTGAATGGGAAAAATCAATAGATAATATAGGGGTTATTGGATATGATATTTATCGAGATATGGACTTAATTGCTTCAATAATTGGTGAAATTTCTAATTTAATTTCCTATATTGATATTGAATTAATTCCCTCTACATCATATATTTATAGTATAGTGGCATGGGATGCCGCTAACAATAGAAGTAAACATTCAGATTCATTAAATGTTATGACTACAACAAGTGATAGTAGTGGCGGCGGAAGTAGTAGTGGTGGCTGTTTTATTAATACTTTAAAAGGGAATCAATCATGAAACAACTTTTAAAAAATAACGAAAATGATGATAAAATAAGAGCCTTGGCTCATTCATTAGTTATTAATGAAGTTGATGTTTGTGGATTAGGTATGTTTAACGGTTTAGAAGTAGCAAAAGAAGTTTTAAAAACTTTAATTAAAGAGGGATATAATATAAAGTTAATTACAAAAAAGAGGATAAATAATGAAACAACTTGCAATTAATGGTGGTCCAAAAGTAAGAACAGAATTATTTCCAAGTCAAGATACATTTGATTGGCATGAATATAATGCTGTTACTAAAACTATGTATGATGGCCGATTATCAAGTTATCGTGCAAATTGGACAAAAGATTTTTATGGTGGCCCAAAAATCAAAGAATTAGAAAAGGCCTGGTCAAATAAATTTGGTTCAAAATATTCTATCGCTGTCAATTCCGCAACATCAGGGTTAATTGCCGCTTGTGGAGCCATTGGCCTACAGCCAGGAGATGAAGTAATTGTAACTCCATGGTCAATGACATGCAGCGCTACAGCATCAATGATATTTGGAGCATTGCCTGTTTTTGCAGATATCGAAGAAGATTATTTTTGTTTAGATATAAATGATGTTATAAGAAAAATTACACCTAAAACAAAAGCAATTATTGTGGTATCTTTATTTGGCCAACCATATGATCAAAGAATAAATGCTATTGCAAAAAATAATGGCATATATGTCATTGAAGATGCTGCTCAGGCTCCTGGGGCAATGTATAAGGACAAATATACAGGTACACTTGCTGATATTGGGGTATTTTCTTTTAATTATGGTAAGCATATCAATGCCGGAGAAGGTGGCATAATAACTACAAATGATCAACATCTTTCTTTAAGGTGTCGACTATTTATGAATCACGGAGAGGCTGTAGCAAATGATTTTCCCTCAAAAAGTCCTCATTGGCAAGCAGATATTGTTGGCTTTAATTTTCGAATGACAGAACTTACAGCAGCAATAGTTATTGAACAATTGAAAAAATTTGATGATTTATTAAAAAAACGATTAAGAAATGTTAGTTATTTAAGTGATTTATTAAAAGAAATAGAATCTATTCATATAACCAATGAAGGAAGATGGGGAAGTTACACAGATCCACCCCATACTTTTTATGTTCTTCCTTATATCTGGCAATATCCAAAACTTCATCGAGATAAATATATTGAAGCGGTTAAAGCTGAATTGATACCAAGAAAAGATAGAGATACAGAAGGCGTGCCAATTGGTTGTGGTTATATAAAGCCTATTTATTTGATGCCATTATTTCAAAGTCAAACTCATTGGGCATTAAAAAATGGATATTATCCAAAAAATCTCTGTCCAGTAGCAGAAGACCTATGGAAAAATAAGCTATTCTTAACATTACTTCATGCTCCAAATTCAACAATTGAAGATATGGATGATGTTGGAAAGGCATTTCTAAAAGTATGGGAAAATAAAAATGAACTTTAAAAGAATTTTTATAAATGCAATTTATGCAGCGTCAGCCTTGATTCTTTCATATTGGGTTTTAATCAAATTATATGAATTGATTTTTGAATAAGGTGATAAAATGTTTGTAGGGCCAAGTACAAAAATAAATCATAAAGAAAAAACTGTTGCTGAACCAAAAGAAAATAAACCTTGGGTTATTATAATCCAAGGAATAAAATATTCAATTATGTCTCTTTCCGAGACATATTTTGATCCAATAGAAAATAAAGAAAAACCTTTAGATGATTTATTAATGATAAAGGAAAAATAAAATGACGAAATTTATTGCAGAAATTGGCTCGAATCATAATCAAAATATAATCCGAACATTACAATTAATTGAAGAAGCAAAACAAATTGGTGCTTGGGGAGTAAAATTTCAATTATTTAAGGCAGAAAAATTATATGCCCCAGAATTTAAAGCACAAATTCAAAAGATGAAGAAATGGGAATTACCTGAATATTTTATCGATCATATTTTATATGAATGTCGAAAACAAGATCTTAAATTTATATGCACTCCTTTTGATCTCGAAGCGGTTGATTTTTTAAATAAATATGTTGATATTTTTAAAATCGGAAGTTATGAATTGCTCTTTATACATTTTATTAAAGCGGTAATTAATACCGGAAAACCATGGATAATTTCTGCGGGAATGGAAGAATTTCACCTAAACATACCGAACAGAAAACTTGGCTCTTTTATGCCGAACATTAGAGAAGCAATAAGAATCGGAAAAGAATTAAATAATCCGCCGTGTGCTGTTTTAGCTTGCAATAGTAATTATCCTGCTAAGGCGGAAAATTGTAATCTTAGAAATATTAATATACTAAAAAATCATTTTTATTGTTATTATTCTCCTATTGGTTGGAGTGATCATACAGTTGAGCCCGGTATTATTTATAAGGCTATTTCTCTTGGGGCAGAAATAATTGAATTTCATTTTGATTTAGAAGATGGAAAAGGATTTGAAAGTGATGTTGGGCATTGTTGGAAACCAAGTCAAATTAAAAAAGTAATTCATGATATTGAAATTGGTGAAATTGCCGAACACCTTAATGATCCTAATGAAACAGAAGCTAAAAAATGGAGAACAGATCCAGTTGATGGAATGCGGCCATTACAAAAATACAGAAAGGAATTGTTAAATAATGATGGAAAATAAATGGGAAAAAGCATGTAAAGAGTTTTTAAAAGGTTGTACTTGTGCAGGTGAAAACAAGCAAGAAGAATGCCCAGAATGTTTAAAAGCCTTTTTGGATTATCTTCGTACTTCACAAGAAAAATATTCAAAACCGGCATCACCTGCTCCACCAAAAAGATATATTAAAGAAGATGTGCAAATATCAAAACTGAAAAAAAACATAAAAAACGAAATTAATAATATGGAATATAAAATTCTTATTATTATTTCAGCCCATTCTATTTTTTCTATAAAGGAAATAAAAGATTGTTATCTTTATTTAAAATCATTTGACAAAACCATAGCTACAATCAATCATTCACAAATATATAATGTAAGCCTTTATGATGCAACAAGGAATTATTAGAATGCAACATTCAATAATTTATAAACAAAAAGACAGATATGCCAGTTTCCCATTATTAACAAAAATTGGAAATCAAATTCATATAGGATTTTTTACTGCACCTATACCAGATCATATGGGAATATTTAATTGGAGAATTTTAAAATCTACTGATCAAGGAAATACCTGGAAAAATAACTATAATAGATTTCATTCTTATACTTGGCCTTCAGTTTCGCCAAGAGAAATTTCAGATAGGTTTGCATATCAATTGGATAAAAAGAAAATTGTTACAGGAGCCTATGGATTTAGAAAACAAGGAGATTGGTTTGGGGGTATAAAGAAAATTTATAAAAGCAAAAGTATATTTATTCGATCTTCTGATGATAATTGGAAAACAATTAATGAAAAAATTTATGAAATCCCACATGTTGATATTGTTTGTACATTTCCAAGGCCATTAATACCAAGAAACGAATATGATTGGATAAGATTGATTCCGGTTTATGTTGTTTTAAAAAATGGATTAAATCGAGCTTTAGCTTGGCAATCAAGTGATTTTGGCAAAACTTGGCAATTATATAATATGTTTCCCAGTGAAGTTAATGCCAATGAAATAGCTTTTGTTTGGGCTTCTAACGATAGAATTCTTGCTCATATACGTAGCGATAAACACCCTTATATTATGGAAAGTTGGAGTGAAGATAATGGTAAAACTTGGACATATCCAACTAATATTTATGCCAACAAAAATGATCCAAGTCCAGAAGGAAGTAATGTAATTGGCGGACCTGTACATTTATTGGGATTAAATGACGGTAGGATTTTATGTACCTATGGATATCGTCAGGAACCTATGGGAATAAGGGCCACAGTATCTGATGACGGTGGGAATACATGGGGAATGCCAATTATATTAAGAAGCGATGGTGGATATAGAAGCAGTTTGCATAAAAAGAAATGGTTTTGGCAAGAAAAGGCTCATCCAGGAAATGATATTGGCTATCCCGTAAGTATTCAACTTGATAATGATGAAATATTAACTGCTTACTATATTACAACTAAAGATCAAATCACAAGTATTCAAATAACAAAATGGAGGATTATATGAAAAGAATTACAGAAGGCAGAACAAGTTATGAAAAAGAATTATTGCAAAACTTAAAAACAAAAACAAATAAATGTAAATATAAAGATTATTCTAATATAGCAACCGAGCTTTTTTATATAGATCATTGTGATCTACATTTTAAATATTGTGAAAAATGTGCAAAGTTTATAGAAAAAGAAAATTGGCAAAAAGGAAAATTAATAATTAATATTGAAACTAAAGAACAAAAATTTGAAATAAATAAATGAAATCTTTTTTATTATGGTTAATAATTATAACAGCATTAATTATACTGACTGTAGTAGGGTTTGCTATATTCGTAGAATTTTTTAATATATCTCCATGAATTTTTAATTAAAAACCAAATGCCAAAACATAAAACTATAATAAAATGGTTACAAAGAGAAACAGATTATTTAATTGAAAATTATAATCATAAAAGTAATGAAAATATTGGGGTAGTTATTAGAAAATCTAAAGATGCAGTTGCAATGAAACTTTGTTCATTGAAATTAACAAGAACAAATAAAAAATATATATCTAAAATAAGAAATACTCAAGAAAGTTCAATGCAAAGAAAAAAATTATTTGCGGAATGGGATATATTATTTGCACCACCAAAAAAGAAAAATAATGAAAAGAATTCTTATAGAAATGGATGAAATAAAAAATATGGTTAGACAAAAAATTTTAAGAGAAGGATGGAAACATGAACTTTTACCTGAAACAGGAAAATGCCTATTATAAAAATTGAAATTGATAAAGATGGAGCACATATAATGATGCCAAATGTTAGAGGTCCTTTAGACAATTATTCTAATAAACTAAAAAAGGAGAAAAAATGAAATTTCTAAAGAATGGTTTAATGTATGATACAGAAAAATCAGAATTATTATTTTCAAAAGAACGAAAAGAGAGATTTTTTGAAGGCGATTATATGGGTGATTTTCAATATGATTATTATGTTACTCAAAAAAGAAATTTCTTTCAAATAAGAACTTCATGGCGATTTGAAAGAATACCAGGTTTTTGGAATAAAGTTTTTGATAAAGAAAGAGCAAAATTTATTCCTGAATATGATATCGTTGCGCTTTCACTTGATCATATATGTATTTATTTAAAAGAGGCCCCTTTAGAAATACAAAATAATTTTGCTAAAAAATATTTAAAGGAAGCATAATAAATATGAAAAATAAAGAAATATTAATTACTGGCGGCACTGGTTCACTTGGAAAAGAACTTATAAAGCAATTATTAGGTAATCATTATCCAAAGGGTATAAGAGTATTTTCCAGAGATGAATTAAAACAATGGGAATTAAAACAAATAATCAAAGCTGATTATATTAAACGACATGAATTAAAAAGAAATGTACCCGATAGTGAAATTCCTATCTCTTTTCTTATTGGCAATGTCCGTGATTACGAGCGATTAAAAATGGCATCAAAAGATGTTAATATAATCATTCATACGGCTGCGCTCAAGCAAGTGCCGTCATGTGAATATAATCCAATTGAAGCTATCAAAACAAATATTAACGGTGCCGAAAATGTTGTCCGGGCAGCATTAGAAAATAATGTTGAAAAAGTAATGAATATCAGCACTGATAAAGCAATATACCCAATAAATTTATATGGCATGACAAAAGCAGTTGCAGAAAAATTATTTACACAAGCAAATGTATATGCCGGAAATAGACAAAGGCCGATGTTTGCTTCATGCAGATATGGCAATGTTATTGGATCAAGAGGCAGTATATTTCCTTTATTTGCAAAGCAAATTAAAGAACAGGGATTTATAACGATCACTCATAAAGATATGACAAGATTTTTTATTCCATTAGAACGAGTTGCAGAATTTATTATTGATCGATTAGATGATATGAAACCAGGCGAAATATATATTCCAAAAATGCCATCTGCTCATATTAAAATGATAGCAGAGGAGTTTGCTAGACAATCTGGCGGCTATTTTAATTTTCCAAAAGAGTACGATAAAGAAATAGAAAAACTGGATAAAAAAAGAGCAAAAGATCTTGTAAAAGAAATCGGCATCCGACCAGGAGAAAAAATTCATGAAACATTAATAACAAAAGAAGAAGGAAAAAAAGTACTTCATAATGCTAAATTTGATTATTATACAATTACACAACATGATACTGAGCATCCAATTTTTGGATACAAAAGCAATACTAATCCAATATGGTTATCAGCAAAAGATATAAAGGAATTGATTAATGAAACTTTATGAAAAACAAATTCCTTTATGTACTTGTGGATGCAAAGAAGAAGTTAAATGGGGGAAATATAAAAAACGATGGAATAAATTTCTAATTGGACATACTTGGAAAAACAAAAAACTTCCTAAAGACATGATAGACAAGGCAACAAAATCAAAAACAGGTTTAAAAAGATCAGAAGAATTTAAGTCTGCGCAATCAAAAAGATTTACTGCTGAAAAAAATCCAATGTATGGGAAAACTATATCCGAAGAAACAAGAATAAAAATGTCTATTGCAAGCAGCAATCGTTCTGTGGAAACCCGAAATAAAATATCTAAGGCAGGATTGGGAAACCAATATGCAAAAGGAAGCAAACATTCCAAAGAAGTTTGTGAAGCTCAATCTAAAAAAATGAAAGGAAACCAAGTATCTAAAGGATACAAACATACAAAAGAATATTGTGAAATCAAATCTAAAAAAATGAAAGGAAATCAAAGAGCCCTGGGAACAAAACACACTGAAGAATTTTGTAAAGCACGAGTAAAGCATATGCTCAATGGTGGTGCCGCTTATTGTAATTCATTTATTAAGAATCCTTCAAAGCCACAAGTTGAATTATTTAATCTTGTTAAATTAATTTATCCAACAACTATTTTAAACTATCCTTCTTTAAACAAATCTATTGACATTGCAATTCCAAATAAAATGATTGCCATTGAATATGATGGTAGTTATTGGCACAAGGATAAAGAGGCTGATAGATTAAGGCAAAAGAATTTAGAAAATATTGGCTGGAAATTTTTAAGATATTGTGATTATATTCCAAAAATCGATGAATTGAAAATGGATTTAAAAGAAAGGAATCTATTATGATTTATACCGAAAAAGAAATTACAATTCGACCATTGAAAAGAAAAGATCTTATTGGTAATTATTTGAACTGGATGGATGACCCAATTGTAACAAAATATAATTCACATGGATTATTTCCACAGTCAGAAAAAGCATTAGAAGATTTTGCACAATCCCTTGATTCAAAAAATCAAATCATCTGGGCAATCTTATTTAATAAATTACATATTGGAAATGTCAGTATTCAATCCATCAATACAATCAATAGGTCTGGAGAACTTGCGATAGTTATTGGAGAATATCAACATTATAAAAAAGGAATTGGAACAATTGCATGTAGATTAGCTATCACTCATGGATTTAACCGGCTCAATTTAAATCGAATATGGTCAGGAACTGCCGCTGTTAATACCGGTATGATAAAGGTATTTAAAAAACTCGGCATGAAAGAAGAAGGCAGATTTAGAGAAGGAACATATCTTGCCGGAAATTATTATGATGTTGTTTGTTATGGGAAATTGAAAAATGAACACAATAGATAATCCAATTGGCAAAATTGAAGGCTTATTTGTAGAACTTGTTTCCTACAAATTTCTGTGGTTTACTTTTTATTCAAGGTACAAATTGCGTATTCATCCTGGATATTTTATCGATAAAAATGGTGATAAGATAATCCTTGAAAATGAGATTATAAAAAGTATCTATATACTAAAACCAGATACTTGGTATCACGTATATCTTTATTATCACCACAAAGTAGCAGATATTATATTTCATGATAAAGTTGATGCTTATGCAAATTATCATAGAATAGCATCTATATTGATTAATAAGAAAAGAAGGATAGAACCATTTAAACAATGTATAGAATGGTTTGAATTTATAAATCCACCTGTCCAAAAATTAAAAAACTTGAGCGCACCATTCTCTTGTGAGGTGATATGTAAAGGATGGTCTATATGAACACAATAGATAAAATTGAACAAATAAGA
>SDBU01008340.1_pt1 | contig 11795 bp, 15 predicted proteins | sample 2277071 | NCBI WGS metagenome assembly SDBU01 (sample SAMN10397929, study PRJNA504765) | marine sediment metagenome | isolation source: marine sediment core GS08_GC12, 126 cmbsf | place: Arctic Ocean: Gakkel Ridge, Loki's castle | collected 2008
CCCTTACCCCTCCTCCCCGTTGGCGTGGTAGAGCGCCTTGCTCAGGGCCGACGCCTCGTCCGGATCGGCGCGCTCCAGCAGCCGGATGATGGCGCGGGCCACCAACTGGACGGTCTTGTCGAACCGGCCCAGGATTCGCTCCAGGCGGAACATGAACCAGAGCAGGAGTATGCCTGGAACGCCCGCGTCCAGAATCCGCGCTATGTCGATCTCCATGTACACAACCCTCCTCGGGTGTCTGACTGTGCCTGGCAGCTTCTCGCCTACGGCTAGACACGCTCTTGCGCCCTTATTCACCCTTCAACCCTTATGCTTCAACCCTATGCCCCTTGCAGCAGCAGCTCCCCGGTCACGATGGTCCACCCCTCGCCCACCGTGATCTTGTGCCCTTCGATGAAGAAATCCTCATCGATCCCCATGTCGCCGTAGTCCACCGTCACCCGGTCAGAGAAGCTCCTCTGCAAGATCAGCATCATATTGGCCCTGGAGCCGTTGGGCGCCACGATCTGGAGCACGGTCTTCGGGTCCTTCTTGCGGTCCCGACGATTCTGGACCGTAGCCAGGGCCACGTCCACCTCGCGCGTCCAGCGTGCCTCGACGGTCTTGATCCGCTCACCGTAGGTGTCTTTGCTGGTCGCGTCTTCCGCCAGCAAAAGGACCGGGTCGTTGAAGGTGAGGGCGTTCAGCGTTCGCAGCTTCAACAGCGTCAGATATCCTGCGGTAGCCCCGAAAGCCACCCGTATTAGCGTGCCTCTGCCGTTGAAGTCTGCGGTATTGGGGTGGGTGACGGTCAGCTCGCTGGAGATGTCCACACCTGTGCCGTCCTGCTCGGTGTTGGCATCGTAGTCGGTATCCTCCACTGGGGCCCGCTGGCCGCCTACCACGTCATAGTCCTTGCTCTCTGCCAGGAAGTCCTTGGTCTCGCTCGATGCAAACTGCGGCTTCTCGGACAGCGTCCACGCCGTCTGAGCTCCCTGGTTCGTGGCGTCCCTGATTCTCATGAAGACCATGCTCTCGACGTTGTTGACGCCGTCGTCCCATATCAGCTCCGAGAAGTAGGGATTGTCGCCGTCGTCGGTGTCCTTGACGGTCGCCAGCGAGGTGGTGTGAGGCGCCGCCGTCCGGTGCGACCTGTTCTCCATACGCCAATAGCCGTGTCCGTCCACGTATATGAACCCGTCTTCTTCGTCCTGGAGTCGATGTATCTCGTCGGTAGCCTGCACGCCCCAGATGGCAGGACTCCAGGACTCGGGCACGAGAGTTGTCCCCGAGTCCAACTGGCGCCGGCCGGCATCCACGTCAGCGTAGTCAAGCATGTCTCCCAGGATGTCGTCCGAGTCCTGAGGCAGTTGCGATGTCGCATAGGTGTACAGCGTCACACTGGTCAGTCGCTCTATCTCGTCCAGGGCTCTGAGGTAGCAGTACTGCGCCCCTCGGCGGGGCCTCGGGTGGATGGAGTCCACTGCGCCGTGGAAGAGCGAGACCCACCCCCCGAAGTTGTCCCAAGTGTGGTCGGCCTGATCGTCGCAGAATAGGCCATGCCTGGTCGCGGTATTGTTGAACGATGACGAGGTGGTAGACACCTCCTCATCGTTGACGAACACGCGAATGGAGTCTCCGTGCAACACGACCTGCAAGAACTTGCTCGCTGCGGAATTCCATGTGTGGGCTGCTGTGGCCACCTGGCTGTCGGCCCCGGAATCCACCTTCCTCACCTCGACGTTCGTGCCGGTCACCCGCACGTACAGGTAGTTGCTCGTGTTCGAATAGCGGAAACATAGCCCGCCGTGGTCGGTGGCATCCGTGCCCCTGCTATAGTCGCATCCGAAAGAGACATCGGACTGCCCGAAATCGATGGTGGCCACGCAGTCGCCGTTGCCCTGGACGCCGTCCGTTTCGGCGCCGGTCCCCGACGGGTTGATGTCAAATCCCTGCAGATTTTCTACCCACGTGAAGCTGGAGTCATACTCCGGAGAGTGGTCTGACAACTGGGTCGAGGCTGTGTCGGCAAAGCTATCGGAGGGGTAGGCAGCTCGCACCCACACCTTTCGACCGGGCTTCAAATCGCCACTCAGTGGCGAGCCCCCGTTGGGAGGGCTGTACTTGTGGTCGTCGTTCTTGAGCTCAAGCTCAAGACGCGCCGCCTCGATGTGGTCGCTCGAAAGATCGCGGAAATGCTCCAACGTCAAGCCAATGACGTCTGATGTCACATCCTCGTTGGCGTCGGAGAAGTCCCCGTCGCCGTTCCAGTCTACACAAACCAGCCACTTGGCCTGCGGCATTGTTTCTCACTCCGTTCGGAAGGGGCAAGGCGTCAGACATCCAGGACACATGGGAAGACCTTCGAGCCGGTACGGCCACACCGCTGACCCTACACCCCAATGCCCCTTCTCTTGTCTTCGACGATGAGGCGCTTGATCTCCTTGGCCAAGGCCCTCACCCTGCGCTCGTCGTCGAGGAAGACGGCCCCGCCCATCAGATTCACGTTCACGCTCACCGCATCTGCGATCGGTCCGGCCTGACGCGGCGCGACCACGGCAACATCCCCGGGTGGCGTGCGGAAGCTCGTACGTCGCAAGAACGAATCGAAACAAGAATTCAAGTGGGTGCGCAGTCGCGACAACTCTGCATCCTGGCTACCGCTCATGGTGTTCCTCCGCAAAATCGAGGGCGCCGCCGATGTCTCTCACATGCCTCACCGCAAGATAGATCGCCATCTTCTCGACCACATCCACCGGGGTCTCCATCAAGGCCGCCCAACTCCAGCCGGTGACCGCCATGATGTGGGCCTCGGAGAACTCGTCGGGAACTCGGCCGGTCACCAGGCCGGACAAGAGGTCCTCCGCCAGAAGCCTCGGGGAGCTGCCATTCCAGAGCGGCATCACCTCGCGCTCCAGCACCTTCAGCACCGCAACAACGTCTTCCGTGTCGCGATGCTCCAGGGAGTCCACGCTCACGGGTTCATGAAAGCTCCACGCTGTCGTTAGCGAGACCAGCGCGCGGTCGATCAGGTCGGGCTGGCTCAACTGGCCGCTTGTGCCGCACCGAGGGCGAACGAACTCGCGGACGTGCTTCCATCTCGGCCTTGTCTCAAGCTCCCACCAGCCGCCGGAGGGCAGGGCGATATGCCTGACAGTGCGGCGCACTAGAACGTACCTCTGGTCACGGCGCCCTCCACCTGGAGAGCGGCGGACCACTCCACCCGGTTGCCGACGCGGCTCCGCAGCTCGTAGGAGAGCACCCAGCATGTGCCGGAGTACTTGACGTCGCCCGACCCGGCGCCCTCGGGCCCATACTCGAAGTCCACTGCTGAACCATGAGTTCGCAACGGCCCCAACACAGCATCGGGCCCCGAGGTCGCGGTGTTGTCGAAGATGCCGTTCAGGACGATCGTCACGTCCTCCAGGCCGGGGATGAACCTCGTTCCGCTGTCGCCCAGAGCCGTCACCTCGTTCAGGTTTCGCGGCCCCGGCAGTGCACGCACCTCGGCTATGTATGCCGACAAGTCGCGCTGGACGCTGCCGGTGTCGTCGATCAGGAATCTCGATGCCTTGGAATCGAAGAAAGCCATGCTCTACCTCGCGTTGAGTTGGGCCATGATCGTCGCCAAAAGAAAAGGGACAGACCTCGCGGGGTCTGTCCCTTACAGCTCAAAGATAGCACATGTGTGCTAGTCTGTCAATGGGGTAACATCACACGTCGGGTGTCGCTGTGACTAGAATGCGCCAAGGCGAGAGCACTACATGTTGTATGCCACGCGCAAGAAACCCATGTCAGTTGTGGGTGACATATGGATTGTCATCGTAGTATAATTGAGCAAATGCTTGCGCCCTCATATCCAAGCGCGCAGCTGAGAATCAGGGGTACAGACCATTGCAGGTCGAGGTATTCGCGAAGATTCAAGAGACCATATTGAAACGCCACCAACCTGAAGTGACCCACGAGGAAGACTATGCCTGAGAAGACGCAGAACCCGTTCCAGCACGGGCCGTACGTACAAGTGGCTGCGTTCTGTGAACGCGTGCTACGCGAGGCTGATGGAGTGATCTCTCTTATTCGACTGATCGATGTCATAACGCACACGGAAGGCGGCACAGATCCGCCGCAGGACATGCCGGAGATCCGTTATCCTCTCACGCTCGTGCTAACGCTGAAATCCGGAAGTGCCCGGGGGCGTCATGAAGTGACAATTACTCCGGAGTTGCCGTCTGGGGAGACACTTCCATCCACCACAGTAACAGTGCGGATGGAAGGTGAAGGTAGGGGACACAACATCCTTAGCCGTGTCGACATCCCGTACAGCCTGGAAGGCCTATACTGGTTCCATGTACGTTTTGACGACGATGTCATCAGCCGTCTACCGCTTGAGGTTCGGTATTCCAGACTTGTAGCTGGCTCAGCAAGCTCCCAGAGTCAATTGTAGATGACGCTGATGTAGTCGTGTTCGTCTCTGCGTGGGATGTCGGTAGAATCCAGACAGCTTGCTGGATTTCCCGGTAATGTGCCAAAGAAGACCTGACGGACCGTTCATTTCTGAGGCCGTCCTGCAACTCAGCAGCGCACAACGCTACCGCACCGGCGATTCTGCCAGCAGCACTATCAGGGGCATCTAGGAGAACGGGAAGGCGGGGCCCGGCCCAACTCTCCAGTTCCCAGAAAGTGATCCGCCCTTTCAGGTAGTCGTCCAACTTACACAAGAGCTCGGTGGCAGTGTTCATGTCAGTATTCTCAAACTCAGGAGTAGTAGTGGAACGAGTCTCTCCCAGGGCTATGCGTGAAGCCTTCAACCAAGCCGGATTCGAAGAACGCGTCAGGAACGGGCAACTGCGGCGAAGGACTCTAGACTACAACACTCATTTGAACCGCCAACAGCGTGCTAGGATGAACCGGGACGAGCGGACCAAGGTACCCTTCACCAGATGCACCAGAAGCCAAATGGTACTCTATTCCACCCGTGAGGGCAAGCCATTGGCCCTTGTGCATCAGTATACTCGCCCTGACGGAGAGCTAGCTGGTAGCGGAATGCCGAATCCCCACAAGCTGTTCCTTGAAGGTCGGGTCCTTGAGGTAAGGAGAACTCCGTAGACAAGCGGTGCGTTGGTTCCGACCAACCTTCCTGCTGAGCAGGGCAGACGTAGGAGTCGCGCCCATCCGCTATTATTGTACACCATCGCGAAGCCTCTTGGCCGCCATCAGTGGCTCACCAGACCCCCCCTCACCCCGCCACGCTCTTGATGAACTCGAAGTGAAAGTCGGCGCCGACGTAGAAACCGCCCCACAGCTTCCGGTGGCCGACGTTGTCGACCGATACCAGCCTCCCGTCGTCTACCTTCGCGTTCCACGTGTTGTCGGCGTCGACCGCCGCCTCGATGCTGTTGCTGCCTAGCGGGTCCATGAACTGGTCCAGCGTGTCGTATGCCTGCTGCGTATTCGCAGACGACACCAGCAGCACCACCTTGATCTTCCCGCTGAAGCTGCTGCCGCCCAGCGCCTGGACATTGTCCCTGGACTCGAAGAGGACCACCGCCACCGGGAACTCGTTTACCGACCCCGCCGGGTAGTCCAGCACTTTCAGTCTGGAGATGGTCGACAGCAAGGAGACGAGGCCGTCCTTGGCATCCTTGATCTCGTTGGCCATCAGACGCCTACCCCCAGCGCAAGCTTCCTGTACTGCCCAAGCATGAGCTGCACGTCCGGGTCCAGCCCGACAGACAGCCTCATCTGTCCGGTCTCTGGAAAGCCAGCCGCAGTGGCAAAGGCGCTGTCCTTACGCCTCCACAGCCGCGCAGCCTGGATGATAACAGCTTCCCGTATCGGGCCCGGATACTCGTAGATGTCGATATCGGCCCCGTTGCCGTGCGCAGCCGCAGTGGCGCCATTGACCGCACGGATCACGGTTAGCGTGTTGCCGCTATAGCTCTCGACGTACATCTGTTCCGAGTCGATCAAGACCGTGTGGCCTGCCTCGATATCAGTCCTGGCTGAAACCGCAACAGTCGTCGTGGTTGCGTCGGCAATCGTGTTGGCCGTCTCGGCAGCGCGCTTCAGGTGCCTCCACCATCCCCATTGCCCGGTGACCTGCACCGTCTCCCGCCCCTTGGGCCAGGCGCCCTTGGCGCCGGCGTCGATGTCCACATCTATCGAGGTATAGGGTCGGGACATCGAGTTCCCAGCAGATGTCGGGTCGGCGTTGGACGGCAAGAGCAGGTAGTCTGTAGCCGCCCACGTGGTCTCGAATGTCCGGTCCTTGTTATCGTCGGTCTTGAGACCACTCGCATCCACGCTGATGAGGTCGGGCGCCAAGAGACGCTGCGTTCCGCCTCCATCGAACTTCCGCGCCGCGTTCAGGACATGGAAATGGCGGTTGCAGTAACGATCAACCATGCGACTGATACTCTCCAGGAGAGCGAGCAATCGCGCGTCTTCCCCGGTGCCCGAGATATTCAGGACGCCGGAGCTCTTGACGACATCTAGAGAGACGTAGGAATTAGCCATCAGAGTGTCAGAGCCCTTCTACCAATGTCGGACAGCCGAAGCACCTCATCGGCGGTCAGTTCCTTTTGCGTGAAGAACGGACCGAGCGGGCCGCCCGCCATGTAGCCGTCGAAGAGGGACGCAGGGGTGAGGTTGGTATGCCCGAGTTTGACTGTGGTGCCTGTGTCGCGCAGTGATACGAAATTCGCGTCGTCTGTATCGTCACTGGCCCAAAGCACACCATCTTGATAAAGATTAAGACCTGTCGCGTCGGCTGACCCATCGTATGTCGCTACGACGAAATGCCACACATCTTGCGATGTGGCTACCTGTGCGATGGTCTTGATTGTAGCATTGGGAGTTGTCGCATCATCTTCGTCCCAGAGCCTTATTTCCAGCTTGCCGCTAGCATCAAGCTGGAACAGCCACTCGTGATTGTCCCCTGAGCTTTGGGTTTTACAAAGCAAGGTCGAGGCTGTCGCGTCCTTCATCTTCACCCATAGGCCGATAGACATAGCACCGCCAGCCCTGCTCCAGTAGGCGGCGTCGGGGGTGTCGGCCTCCTCGTCTGTGCCGTTGAACTTCACGACAGGTATGATGCCCTGGTAGCTTGCAGGGTCAGTGAGGTCCAGCGCCTTGTCGAAAGCGTTCGGGGCCTCCGACCAGGTGAATGTCACCTGCTCCTCGCCAACTGTCGTGAAGATGCTCGCGTTGGGTTGCCCGTGGCGTCGGTCCCCGATGGGCAGAACAACACCCGTGCTTCCCAGGATGCTCAATACTGCCTCGTACAAGGGGCCCCACATGGCCTCATACAACTGTAGGAGCGCCCCTCGGTGAACTGCTACCTCAAGTCTGCCCATTAGCTAATCTCCTGGAACTTGGCTTCCACGTCTGCAAGCGCAGTAGCCTCCGCATCCTTTCGGGCCTGCACGGCGGCCTGCTTCGCTAGCTCCGCTGCTTCGGAAGCGGCCAGCGAATCAGCAACAGCCTGGGAATCGGCATGCCTGAGGCTGTAGCGTCGCGTCAAGTCTCTGAGGTGCGCCTTGACCGCGTGTTTCGCAGCTTTGCTGTCGGTCATGCCCGCAGTTTCTTCGGCATATCGCTCGCGGACTGCAGCGACAACCGTTGCGACATAATCGTCAGGAACATCAATGCTTATCGATGCCATGAATCACTCCTTGTGTGGGACTAGAAGGTAAGGGGGAGCGACCGGTGCAAGATCCAGCACTGCCCGTGGTCTCCGGACTCGCCTTTTGCGCTGAACTCCTACAGCGACAGTCCGAAGTAGCCGTTGACGGCCTCTTTCAGAGACCAGACCTCATCCTCCGAAAGCGTCTTGCCCACGATACCGGCTAGGGCCATCTTTCCGTCAAAGTGGTTCTCTTTGACCCCAGCCGCCTGTCTGTAGCCCACCGCAACCACCTCGGCCCCGTTCTCCATTGCCGTATAGGTCCCGGAATTGTCGTCGGTATCATCGACCCTGGCACCATCGAGGTAGACGCGTATGCCGGTGGAAGCCCCCGACCCGTCGTACGTGGCGACCAGCAGCGCCCAGGTGTTTTCGGCGAGCGCGGTCGCATCGTAGCGGCCAATCCTCGCCGTCGCGCTATCGTCGTACAACCCGAACCGAGGCCGATCAGTGGCATCCAGCTCGAATAGCCACTCTTCCTGTGAGGCAGTCGTGTCAAACTTCGAGAGAACGACTGAGGACGTGGCATCTGCGGGGCTCACCAGTGCGAACACGCTGAATGGCTCGTCTGACGATCCATCCCCGAAGCTGAGGTCGTCGGCGTCGGGGCAGTCTCCCTCCTCGTCTGTGCCGTTGAACGTTATGGCGTAGCCCGAACCCAGCTCGGCAGGCCCGGTGTCGAAGGCGGAGACATCCTCCGACCACGTGAGCACGCGGGCGTTCCGAGACCTGTCCGCAAGGGTCGCGCCCGACTTCTCAGGCAGCCACAACGCCCGCACGTCGCCTAATAGACGAAGCAGGTGTTGGGTGAACTCTCTATCGACCTGGTCCCCTCGACGATTCCGCGACCCCTGTCGAAGTGGGTTCTGCCGGTATTCGATCTTTGCTTCTGTAACCATCGTCTCAGCGCTCCGTTTCTGTTCTGACTAGGGGTTGCAAGCGTGCAGGACCTCACCGCGGTTTGGTGTGCCTCCGGACGCAACTTGCCGGTCTCTGCACAGAGAGCCGACACATCGGTGCGTATCGGAGAGCCTGTCGAAGGACTGATCGCGCGGCTCTTGCCGCATTGGAGGTTCATGCAGGGTCCTGCAAGGGCGAGCGGGTGGGCGCAACACAACAAGATCAAGGCGCAGCCCTTCAAGCCTTCACCGCGTAGAAATCGACACCTTCGCCGCTGACGTCAACGTCTATGTAGACATCGCTCAGGTCGAGCCAGTTGACCGCAGGGATGATGAGCGAGTCGCCTGGCGCGAGACCATCGTTGGTGGTGGAGGCCACGTCCGACCCGCCGACGTAGACCTGCCCCGTGTTGTCGCTCTTCGCAATCACAGACAGGCTCTTCACTCGCTGGCTGGTGGAGGACAGGGCCTCCGCTGTGCCAGCCACCGATACGGCCTTCTCCGATGAAATGTGCGTGGGAGTCTCCGAAGCGGACATCTCTCGCATTACCTCCGTTGTTGGTGTGTACCGGGGGTCCAGGGCTTGGGGGTCGAATACTGCGTGCTTGATTCTGTGGTCAGGAGGCGTGTGCCTCTGACAACCAAGACTCAGCACCCAGACCCCAAACCGTGGACCCCAAGCCCTAACCGCCAAGCCTCAAACCCCTCTTCTACTCCGTCGGGATGTACTGAACGTACAGGTTGCCGGCCAGATTGGTGGCGTTGGCAGTGAGGATCTTGGCGGTCACATAGTCATTGGCGCCGCCCTTCTTGTCCCACTTCCAGGACTTGCCTTCGCCATTGGTCCCGTTGTCAGTAGAATTGAGGCTGTCGCTGATTCCGGTCGCGTTAGCGTCGACGCCATCGAAGATGTCGTCCCCGGTGCTCGTGCCGTTTGCCACCACGTCCACGTCCAGCACCGAGGTGGCCGTCCCCCCGGCGGTCGTTATGTCCAGAATGCACCGGACAACGATTACGTCCACCGATTCGGGGTTCTGCACCGCCACCGCGAAGTCGTTGGTACTGCCGCCGCTGAGCGCCACCTGTAGCCACTTCGCCGGCATAGTCGTTCCCGAAGGCGAAAAGAGCGAATCGACGTTTTCCGCAGTCGGGTTGGCTCTATCGAATCCCATTGCTTATCTCCTTGAAGGGTGTTGGGTCCTGGGTGTTGGGGGCTAGGGGAGGGAACCCCAGAGCCTAACCCCCAGCACCTAGCACCTTCCTTACGATACGCCCGTAATGTCGTATTGCAGGGCGGTATGAGTAGCCGACGACCGAGTGCCGCTTCGCTCGGAGAGCGCATGACGGAAGCTGATTGTCACCACTGTCTGGCGCTTCTGGGTATCGCGGTCCACATCTAGAGTCATTTCGCGCCGGAACCCCTGCGCCCATTGGGTGCGGTTGAAGATCAGCAGCCGCCCGTTGTCTTCGGAGTTGCCTGCATCCGTCACCTTGCCGTCGGTATCCGCCAGCCGCATCTGCTCCGAGACGACGACCGGGATGCCCTCGATGGCCCCAAGCATACCGGTCAGCACAGTGGCGTTGGGTCCCAGCTTGTCCATCGTGCGGAATTGCGAGATCGACTGCGCGCGTATGAAGGTGTTGACATCCATGACCCACACCAACTCCGACGGCCTGGCGCCGTACTTCCCCAGCTTCGCCCGAATCTCGTTGAACATGTCATCGCTAACGGCGGCGTCATGCTGGTTCGCCTGGCTGGTGTTGTCCACCAGCGGCAGGTGGATGATGCCGTCGTAGCCGATAAGCCAGTGGCCCTTGCCAGCGTCACTAGCCGAGATCGTCGTGCCGTCCGCGTTGATGTTGTTGTTGGTCGTGGTGTCGGCGTTCAGGACAATGTCGTCCAGGGTCTCGGCCACGTTCCGCACTAGCCCGGCGCGGATCTCCGGCAGCATGGCGATGACCGCGTCTTCCTCCAACGTGAAGGAGTAGGGCACTTGGCCGACCAGCTCGTACGCGGTCAGCGTCGTCTTGCCCGTGGTCGGCGCCGTCGAGGTAGTAGAGACGTTCTCGGTACCGGGATAGAAGCTGACGTCGCCCAACTGCCGAGGCATCTCAAAAGGATTTGACGGCATCGGAAAGGTGGGAACAAGCGGAGCGACCAGCGTTCGCAGGTTCACGTCCATCCAGAGCTCACGGGCCTCCAGGGTAGCTACGAGCTCATCGCCGGAGCCGGCAGTGGTGCTGTCCATGGCAGCCCTGGTCATAGACTGGAGCACCGACCTGCTGAACGACTCGAACTGGCCCGTGCGCCTCTTGTCTACCGAGTACCAGTCATTGAGTCTGCGTGAGGCAAGCTCATGCGACCCCTGGATGATGTCTGGCGTTATGCTTGCGACAAACGAGCGCTTCGCCTGCTCTGCTCGCCCCAGCCATGCCGGGCCAAAGGACTCCCGACGCTGCGAACGCGCGAAGCGACGCAGCAACCCCAGGTCAAGAACATCCATGCCGGCGTAGGGGCCCTCCGTCGCCACCAGCGCTTCGTACTCCTCAGCACTCTTTGCCAGCGCCGCGCGCCGCACCGCTCGCTCCTGCTCCTGGAGCTTGACCACCTCAGCCGCCAGTCGCTCGGTCTCCTCCCTGAGCAACCCGACCTCACGTGTCACCGGGTCAAACCTCGCCCGTACAAACGAATTGATGTCTGCCAGTTCTTTCTTGATCGCTTCAACATCGACCGTTGACATTCTTACTCCAGACCTCCTGCTTAGACTTCTGCTTGGCTTCATTGACCTGCTCGTTCACCGCGGATTCCAAAAGCGGCCCAGTCCCCTCTGCTGAGGGACGGTGTTACCGCCGGAGAGACTTATGGGTGGGTGAGAATAGAGCGCCAGCTCCTCAAAGTCGTGCCGCCTGCCCGTGTGCGGAATCGCTGCTGCCGAATTCCCATCCCCGGCTATGCCGACGAGCCCTTGCCGACAAGAGCGGCGTGCAGCGCACTAACGCTCTCTCCGATCTCCGTCAAGTCGCAATCCGGAATCCCCTCCGTCGCGGGCCCGGCGCGACGCCTCGCGAACGAGCGCGAAGGCTTCGTACTTGACGCTGTCGCGGTTTTCGCCCCCGGCGAGGCGTCTGCGCAGTTCGTTGCTTTTGTCCAGCATGCCCTCGTCGCTCAGCGCGCGTATTTGGGCTTCGAGCGGGTTGACATGCTCGACGATGATCCGCCTTCGGCTGCGGAC
>SDBU01008341.1_pt1 | contig 11794 bp, 29 predicted proteins | sample 2277071 | NCBI WGS metagenome assembly SDBU01 (sample SAMN10397929, study PRJNA504765) | marine sediment metagenome | isolation source: marine sediment core GS08_GC12, 126 cmbsf | place: Arctic Ocean: Gakkel Ridge, Loki's castle | collected 2008
GCTATAGGAAAGACGCTGAGCTACAAGTCAATCATGTTGGTCTTGCACTTTGGGGTTGGCTATGCTTTTACGGGTTCCTGGCAATTCGGCAGCGCGTTAGCGATCATAGACTTGGTGGTGGGGCTGTTCGTTTTTTACTACCATGAGAGGCTCTGGAGCACCAAGATCAGATGGGGGAAGGCAAAGAAAAAGGATATGCGCCTATAGCTTAATGGAGAAAGCACTGGGTTTCTACCCCAGGTATGAGGGTTCGACTCCTTCTGGGCGTACCATTTATGACGCTACAACAGATTACGAGAAGGCGAGAGAGGCGCACGGATGCAAGAACAGACGTAGCTACGCTGACAGGGCATGGTGCGATGTGTGCAGCAAGCGAGCCAGAGAGGAGTTCTACAGTGGAAATTCCGATGGGTCTACATGCGGTTCGGCAGATCAACGGCGATCTGAGGATTGATGACGGGGACGAAGGTCCCATGATGACGATTCAGTTTTTCGACACCTGGGCAACTTTGCTGGAGGATGAAGAAAAAGATCAAGTTCTAGAGGCAGTGGTCGAAAAGATGAAAGAGCTTCTAGAAGAACGAAATGTCAGATGAAAAGTACGTAGATTTCACTTTTGCGCTAGACCCCGGAACAGGGGGTTACGCGGAAAAGGCGCTTGACAGAATACTCGATCGCTTCATAGAGGCGGTGGAGGAAGAGGGTTGGAGCTGCGGAGGAGCATGTGGACCGGCGAAGCCGATAGACGAAGATAAGGTCTGCGAGAGATGTGACGGGATAGGGGTAGCAGAACCGATCCCGGAAGAAAGAAAATGTCCGACTTGTGCCGGTACGGGGGAAGTTGACCCGGACGGCATGTCAAAGGAAGAAATGGAAGAATTGTATGGTGATGCTCCCGTAGCTCAGAGGACAGAGCAGCCCCCTCCTAAGGGGCAGGTCGAAGGTTCGAATCCTTCCGGGAGTGCCAATGAGGAAAAGGAATAGAGGCCCCATCGTCTACGATGGTTAGGACATCGGCTTCTCAAGCCGAAAAAGGGGGATCGTCGCCCCCTGGGGCTACCATAATGGGCTACACGACTCTGGTTGAGCGGCGAAGGCTTATATCCTTTAGCGGCTGGGTTCAATTCCTAGGTAGCCTACCAGATGCCAGATTATTTATTGGTCTGGAGGACAAATGTTTCGAATACTGGCAATTGCGATATTTTCGATATTTTTGCTGGGTGCCTCCACGGTACAGCACCCAGCTTGCATAGAGAGCCCGGAGCAGTACGCATCGTTTCTCCGAGCAATAATGAACAGTGACGAGTTTGCAGCTCAGTTTTACATGCAGTCCGGTTGTGGCCTGCTGAAGCCTGATTTGAAAGCAACATTGATTGAAGAAGGACCGTATTGGATAAAGATCAAAGTGGAGCCAGAAGGTGTGGATCCGATTATCCTGTACACGAGTCCCGATTCGCTAAAGGAATAAATGCGAGCGTAGCTCAGTTGGAAGAGCCCCTCGTTTACACCGAGGAGGTCGTCGGTTCGAGCCCGGCCGCTCGTACCATTTACTCAAAGGAGCAACAACAATGCGGTTTACGAGGCAATGCGAAGCAGAAACGAATTCGGGAGCACGCTGCAAGCGGAATGCCAAGGTGACGCTTCGGCGTTCGTGGGAAGAGAAGTTCTTGTTTTTCTTCCATCGAGAAGTGGAAGTCTTCGATCACTACTGCTCCCCACACGCAGAAAGTATAGGAATCGGAGAGGTAGTAGAGTAAACAGTTTAACGCGGTTGTAGCTCAGTGGTAGAGTGCGACGTTGCCAACGTCGATGTCGAGGGTTCGAATCCCTTCAGCCGCTCCAAATAGTAAGCCCTCGTAGCTCAGTGGCAGAGCGCTTCCTTGGTAAGGAAGAGGTCAGCGGTTCAATCCCGCTCGGGGGCTCCACAGGAGGTTTACATGCTTATCACAATCTAGCCCGTAAGGGCCGGGAGGATAGCATGTACAGATGGCACAAGGATCGTGCTCGTTTTGTTCGAGCGCGGAAAAGAAAGCTAAAGTTTCACGACTGTTTGGTCGAAGAGTTGGGAAGATTCAGGAAAAGTAGCTGTCTCGGTTGCCCCACAGGACGAAATTGTTTGGTCTGTGGGCCTACAGAGAAGAAACGTCAAGAGCGAAGGGCTGATATTGCCTTTGCAGAAGGAAAGGAGGCGACATGTGTTTAGGTATTAAGTAGTAAGGAGGACACCTAAATGCACGTTATACCTTCGGCTCCCGAAAGGGAGACCCAGGTTTACGTTCACTGTTGCGGTACGCTTAGTCGCGTATACAACAGTGTCGAAGACCTGTGTCGAGATATGCCCCTTGATTTTATTGAAGAGTGGGTTGGATACCAGTACAACGATACCATCAAGGTTGTGACGAAACGCCGGTCCGGGATGAATTGGGACAAAGAGACTAGCACCTTTTACTGGATGAATCCTGAGGAGTATTTTTACCGCTCCGCAGACTTCATCATCAGGACGGACACAGGAGAAAAGCTGACTGCTGAAGAACTGCGCCCCGTTTACTGGAGGCTCAGGAGCCGTCCTTACCGCCCTTGGGCACACAGGCACGGCCGCAAGACGGACGGTTGCTACGGAACTTATAGGCATCCCAAGACCACTAACGAGAGGCGGCAGGCTTTTCAGAACAAAGACGAAAACGAGCCGCCGATTAGGGCGAGAAGGAATCACAACAATCTTATTAACGCTTGGGACGACCGGAACGCAGATACGGAAAAGAGCTGGAAGGCCCAGAGCAAGAGGAAGAGACAGTTTAGGCCGGTGTAGCTCAATGGCTAGAGCCGTTGATTTGTAATCATCAGACGCGGGTTCGATTCCTGTCACCGGCTCCATAGTATGAGATACGAACAGAAGGACATCACCACAGTAGAATCTCCGGGCCTCATAGCTCACGGCGTCAACTGCCAGAATGCGATGGGTTCCGGGGTCGCCCGAGCGCTGTATACGCAGTGGCCCAAGGTGAAAAGCGAGTATCACCAGCGGGGCAGCATGATCCTGGGAGATACTCAATTCGTAGAAGTTGAGCCAGGGCTTGTAGTTGCAAATTGCTTTACGCAAGAGTATTACGGCAGGGACGGACGCTACGCCAGTTTGCGAGCGGTCCGGGAATCCTTGGAGGACGCTGCGAAATACGCTCTTGACGAGTTGGCGCTCAACGAGGTTCATATGCCCAGGATTGGCTGCGGACTAGGCGGGCTGGACTGGGATGAAGAGGTAGAGCCGATGCTGATCGAGTTAGAAGAGACTTTGGCGCGAACGCATCCGGTCACCTTTGTGGTGTGTGATGTCTGACGAGGAAAATGGGGCTGTAGCTCAGTTGGGAGAGCGCTTCGGTGGCATCGAAGAGGTCCGGGGTTCGAGTCCCCGTAGCTCCACCACTAAGGAAGATCGGCTTAAAGTTCTCCGAGAGATCGCTCTCTGGTTCGCAGAGTTACGTGGCGGAAAAGTTGATCTCGGCCTCCGGTTTGTCATGGATGGAGATCATTTCTGGGTCGAAAAGCCTACTAGAGAAGTGATGATAACGACGAGTTTAGAGGACGAACAGGCCGCTTGGCAGCAAGTCAGTGCTGAGGCGTTCTGGAGAGTAGAGGAGGAGTTAGAAGAAGAGGCTCAAGTTTCGGACGAGATGACCGAAGACGGGTTGACCGGCCGCGCACTGGAACTGGCGGATCTAGTATCCGACATGATCTGGGGCGGCGAAAGAGGCTGGGAACGTGCAACAAATGAGCAGTTCAAGCACCTAAAGAGCGAAGCTCGCAAGAGAATGAAAATTTAAGAGGTCCAAAATGGCGAGTAAAAACGAAAGGATGCACTCTGCTGCGTTTAGCGTCGAGAAGAAGCATTTCTGTCCGACGTGTGACGAGCCCGTGAAACGTCTCGCCATGCAGATGCCCGGGAAAACGATGTGGGGCACCTGTGAGAGTGGCCACTCCCATCGAAAAAGGGCTCTTATCTTGAGGTAGAGGCAAGTTTCGCCCTGGAGGGGACGATATGAAAAAGCTACTGTTCAAGATGTTCAAGGGAAAGCTACTCGAAACCGCAGACGAAAAGATCGACTGGGCTGCGGAGTTCGGCAAGCAATGGGTGGACGGAGAGCCCGGAGCAGACGGAGCAATGACTGCCCTGGAACAGGAATTGACCCCGCGTGAGCGGGAGGTTGCCCAGATGGTACTCACAGCCTTGGCAGCTAGAGTAAAGGAAGAGTACCGGGAACTTTTGACGAAGGCAGGATATTCAGTTGCATAACTAGTGTAGGTGTACAGACCACCTCCCGCAGCAAGGTCTGATCGACCGATGATCCGTGGACGCGCGGGTAGGCACGAAGGGGCGGGATTCACAAATACCATATGACCAGTGGCGGAAGCCGGAGGTGAAAATGGGAAACAACAAAACCAGACGCTCAGAATTCCTGGGCGAGAATTTAGGGACCGCCTCGAATAGACTTAGGAAGATGATTCTGTTCGAACTGGTACAGCAGACCAAACAGGATAACTGTTACCGGTGTGGAAAGACAATCGAATCTGTGAGGGATCTTAGCATAGAACACAAGGAGAGATGGCTGGACGTTGATGTCGATCTCTTCTGGGATATGGATAACATTGCTTTCTCTCACCTTGCCTGTAATTCTGCTAATGGTGAAAGAAAGAATAGAGACAAGACTCATTGCCCGCAAGGGCACCTTTATGGAGAAAAGACTACTAGGCGATACAAAGGTACATGTCGTCGTTGCACTACTTGCGAGAAAGCTCGTAAACGATAATTTGATGCGGATTGGAGCAGTCTGGTCAGCTCGTTAGGCTCATAACCTAAAGGTCGGTGGTTCGAATCCACCATCCGCTACCATTTGGAGAACATCAAACAATGTTTAACGATTGCATAGGAAGTCCCGTAACCAGGGAATACCTTGGTATCACGTCATTCGATTGACGTAGATCGTGCAGCCGCGAAAGGCGGCTAATATAATCCCAGTGCGAATAGTCAAGTGGTCGCACTGTATCGGGGAAGTACCTTCAATTAAGGTACGCCCCAGCTCCCACGGTAATAGCCTGCTATCGTGGTATGACAGCCGCGAAAGGCGGCTGATGGAAGCGGCGCATATAGAGCGCTGCACGAGGGAAGAGGGAAATCCCCGCAGTAAGTTCGCTTCGGCGGGCCTCTACGTGTCGGGTCAGTAGGCTCTTCCAAATGTTAGTTGTCTGGGATTTGACGTGAATCGGATTTCAGCCTCAGCTAGCGTTTGGTCTTCGCGCGACTTGCGGAAGACTGAAGATATGGGAGACTGGTTAAGGTCCCTCAGGCCGCGAAAGGCGGCCTTTAGATTTTTGTGCCGCCATAGCTTAACTGGTAAAGCCCAGCACCCGTAATGCTGAGTTAGGGGTTCAAGTCCTCTTGGCGGCTCCAGTTCTTTGAAACAATACCCGCCACGCCTCTTCTTGCTCCGGCAAGTAATGCGCAACCCGGCGGGTTTCTTTTTCCTGAATTCCCGTGTTATATCAACTACATGGACAATACTGACAAGTCGCTAGAGATCGCCATCGCCATCGACGAGTGGATCCAAGAGGTCGATAGAGTCGATATCGAGCCGGACGAGATCCTGTCCTCCTTCAACGCCCTCTGTGCCGAGTTCAGCATCCCTGAGGATATAGGGAAGCGAGCGGTCGCCAGAGCCCTGGGCGAAGACATAGACTAAAGTTTCAATACGATCTGCCGATAGGCTGATATGAAGCTGAATCCACCGATACGAAATCGGTTGGTTACAGGTGGAGTTGCGTATGCTCGCAAACGAGGTAAGCATGATGAAACGAGGCGTAGGGTATTGCATGAACACAGGCTCTCTCGAAAACGAGGGCTGTGAGGATTACGCCAAGGGTGTGTTTCTCCTGAATCACGGAAACACTTTCTACTGCCCTCGATGCCGACTCATCGGTTTGATGGTCAAAGAGACCGGCAAAGCGGAGTTCGGAAAAGGCAACGCCCCCTTCAAGGAAGTACGCTGCGAGTTCAACTACGATCCCTGCACCGAGAAGTTCAGAGAGATCGCTATTGTTCGAGACGAGGCGATCTGGGGTACGGGCAGCAAGTACACCCTACTGAGCCCGCTCATCAAGACCGAGAAGAGGGCTCTGAAAGTTGCCGAGGCCATTCTTGCCAATCTTCAGCGATACGCCGATCTGGTGAATGGAGACGAAATTCCCCGGAGTACAGAGGTCATCCTTAGTTTTGACGAAGACTTGAACGTCTTCGCCGAAAAGCTGAATGAGCTGGGTAAGCTGTGGGAAGACAGTACCCTCTCGCAGGCGAAGTGTCCGACAAAGCCTCCTGTACAGGCGGAGGCGGCGGTTGAAACAGTGGAAGAGACGAAGTGGGAGCTTCCCGAACAGGCGGCAGAAGGAGCGTAATGGCGAGAAAAGGAATGATTGAGGCGGAAGGCGTTGTCGAGAAAATTCTCGGCGGAGGCTGGCACGAGATCAAGCTGGAGAATGATTCGACCGTGAAGTGTAAGATGAGCGGAAAGCTCCGTAGATTCCGTATCCGGGTTCTCCCCGGTGACCGGGTTCGCATCGAAGTCAGTGAGTATGACCTAACGAAGGGATTCATAGTCTACCGATTGGGGTGATATGAGCAGCCACGGCGATGAGATGTTGTTCGAGATACTGTGCGAGTTGAGAGAAATCAAAGAGTTCATCATAGGGACTCGTAAGCAAACGCTTCAGGAACTTGGGCACGAGCAGCTTGCAGCCGAGAAAGCCGAGGAAGGAGAAGACTGATGAGTTGGGATCAGGACGTATGTCGAAATTCAGTGAGGGATTTCCTTTTGGAACTCCTGGCAATTGACACTGGTCAACTTATTCGTGAAGCTCTTCAGGTCAAGATGGGAGAGGTGGGCCTCACATACGAAGAAGACGAAGCCGAAGGTCGAGAAGAAGGCGACGGTCTGGTCAATGTGTTCACCCCAAAGGTGCTCCGGCTATCGGACGGACGAGTATTCATAGAGACGCTGGTCGAATCTACTTGCGGAGACTCCTGGGGCAGCGATTTCTACTCTTTTGTGGAGGTGGGCAAGCCGTTTGAGTTTACCCGCAACGAGCACGTCTACGATATGGACGGAGACGGCGAGAATAGTGTTGTCACTACCAAGGAAGAGAGAATCAGCACGTACATGCTTCCCGGCCCTGATATGAGGAAGGGACACGATGTCGTTGCACAGGCTTCAAAAGAGATCAACTTCGGTCCTGAGGGGAAGAAGTTCACGCCGGAGGAGATCCGAGAGCAGGGTGGAGAGTTTGGTGATTCCATCGCTGACTTCATGCAGGAGCAGGGACTAGGACACATTTCGTTCGAGCCCGGAGACGAAGAGGATGAGGATGCGTAGCCTTCAAACATTCAAAGAGAACGCGAGCCTGCCCGACTGATAAAAGGATGGCAGGGTTTGAGACAGGAGATGATGATGTATGACATAAAATTTGTACCTTGCACGCGTCCCTTCCGAATCGCCTACATGGTAGGGTTGGCGATCGTTGCGGTAGCATGGGTCGGATGGCCCGGTGTGGCGATCGTGGCGCTCGCTAGCGTAGACATCAACATGAAAGACTGAAGAATGCGTAGCCTCCGAGAGTTCCGAGAGCAGGGTGGAGAGTTTGGTGATTCCATCGCTGACTTCATGCAGAACTGGCTATGGAGCCTCGTTAGGCCAGTGAAGTGGCGGTGGCAGCGCTGGACCAGAGGGTGGGATGACTCTTGTCTTTGGGGCCTGGACCACGAGATCATCAAGTTCGTCTACCCGCGCCTGAAGGCGTTCCGGGAGCTTCCTCCGCACGGCGTTCCGCTGCACCCCACGGAGGTGTATCCCGAGGGTCACGAGTACGCCGGAGATCCCAGAGCCTTGACCGAAGAGGAGTGGGATTCGATTCTGGGCGAGATTTTGGCTGGGCTCAAGCTGGTGGTTGACGCAGACTGCTACCCGTTGGACCCTGAGGATCACGCTAAACTGGAGAATTCAATGGATCTCTTCCGACAGTGGTTTTTCGCGCTATGGGACTAGAATCTCTCTACGGTGAAACGGCTTCCCAAATCGCTATTGTCGTTGCGGTTGTATTGGGCCTGCTGCATATCTGGTCTCTGCGCAGATTCATTTACAAACACGGTGGTCAGTGGAAGTTCATTTTCGCCCACGAGCATCGGTGGGAATACGTTATGCACACGGGACACAAAAACGGCGGCTTTGAAGCAGACCAGATATGCAAATGCGGTGCGAATAGGAAGATTCAATATTGGCCTCCCACGGAGCACGAGGAATGATTGCCTATCACGGAACCAGCGAAGAGAACGCTGCTTCCATTCAGAAGGAAGGGTTCCGGGTTGGTACGTATTTTGCATTTGATATTGAGGATGCTCGGCATTTTGGTGGTCCTTGCGTGTTTGCTGTGAAGTTTCACGATAGCGGTTTTCGTGGGTTTAGCGATGGCTGGCAGTTCCACTTGCGCGACCCTATTCCGCCGGAGGCGATTTTGTGGGTCAGTGGGTGACATACATGGTTCGATGCTCAGACGGAACCCTGTACACCGGGGTCACGAATGACATTGACAAGAGGGTGAAGACGCACAACGCAGGCAAGGGAGCCAAGTACACTAGGAGCCGTCTTCCTGTCACCCTGGTCTACATGGAAACCCACTGCGACAGATCAGCCGCTCAACGGGCGGAAGCAGGTCTCAAGGGCTTGAAGAGAGCCGAGAAGATCGAAATGATAGGAGAAAACAATGCTGATTAAGTTTCTAATCGTATATCTGGTGCTGGGTCTGGCCTACGCCCTGATCTCGGGTTACATCAAGGAAGACGATCGCTTCACCGTTTTTGTGGCCACATGGACAGGTTGGCCGATCTTCCTCATCAGTCTGATCGGTGCGGGCTGGAATGCACTGTTGAACGGTCGAGCGGAGGAGAAATGACTCTGAACCCCGGAGAGATTGAAGCTGCGCGCAGGGCTAAGAGGAAAAAGCTGGAAGAGAACGTGTTCTTCAGCATCGTAACCGTAATGTTCTACGGAGGTTTGACGCTGTGCGCCTACGGCATTGAAGGAGTGGCGTGGTACTCTGGTACCGCCCTAGCCTTAGCTTTGCATGGCCTTCTGCTGGCGTATCGTGAAGAGTGTTTCTGATGGATGAATTTTCAATCGATCCCGCGAAGACGACATTGACCCTTTCCGACAAAGAGCGGATGAACTTGGAGGGATTCCTAGAGGGGCACGGAAACTGCACGAACAGCGAACTGGTCATGGAGATCGGTCACGGCAGCGGCATCGGAGTTTCTGTCGAGTTGACCTGCCGTAAGTGCGGCGGGAAGCAAGACATTACTGACTACGGGATCTGGTGATGAGTGATTCGTACACCGAGCAGGATATTCTCGACAACATGGAATTGGTCCGCGAGGTCGCCGATTTCATGAAACTCCGTCACACGAACAGTTTGCTGGACGAGGACGACTTGTTGAGCGAAGGAACCTTCGGTCTGTTTAAGGCTTTTGAGCGATTTGATCCCGAGAAAAGTAGCTTCAAGACTTTCGCGAGTCACAAGATTAAGTATGCGATGATTAACGCTCACCGCCTTGCGTTCAAGCAGCACAGGCAAGCCAAGAGATTTAATCTTCCCACCCCAACCTACTTGTACCTAGACGACAACGATGGTGGGGATGAAATGTTGACCGGAACGTTTCTTTCTGAAGACGAAATGATCGACAAGATCGACGCTACATTGGTTTTGGAAAAGACGCGGGATCGCTTGAGTTCCAGGCAACGGTATCTCCTAGAGAAGATTAGCGGAGGAATGACCCAGCAGGATGTGGCAGAAGAATTAGGCACCAGCCTTACATGGGTTCACCTCCAGTACCACAAAGCCCTGGGTAAGGTCAGAGATTACCACCAGAATTACAGGAGAGACTGACATGGGCAAAGGAATTGGTACTGTAGCAGTATGGTTGGGACCGGCCCTTGCGTGCTGGGTCACAGGAGAGTCACTGGTGGCCTTCGCATTCATCGCGTCCTTCTTGGCGACCCTCGCCATCTGGGAGTGAGTGATGAGAGATAAGACGGACGCGATGAATGATTTGGTGGAGACAGTGAGGCAGGTCATTCGAAGGGATCGCAAGGTCTTCGACTACCTTCACACGGAACTTTCCGTTCTGGCAGGGAAATTCATCCCCAGGTGGGATCTGTGGGAGGAGTTTGACGGGCCTCCGATCAAAGAGATTGCCCTCCGCTTCCTCAAGGAGCGAGCCTCTCAGGTCTTCCCGGAGATCTCTGAGAGGAAGCTGCGACGCCTGACCAAGAGATTTGAGCGCTGGGACCCGAATGCGGACACCCCAGAGGAGATTTTCGCCCGGATATGCGGAGGGAATAGAGATGGCTGAGTATCAGATTACCCTGGAACGAGAAGCCACAGAAGAGGGATATGTCACGGTAGATGCCGAATCTAGCGTCGAGGCCCAGTTGAAGGCCGAATTGCTGAATCCTGACGAAATAAGGTGGGATCGAGTGAACTCCGGCAAACACTGGGCAACAGTAGTCGAAAAAGAGGAGAAATCGTAATGAGTTTGAGGACTTGGTTGCAGGAGCCGGTAACGGCTCAGGGGCGCACGAGAGCTTGGCGCATCTGGTTCTGGGGTTTTCAGTTGCCGCTGGCCGGTCTGGGGGAGCTGTCCTCGGGGTTGTCATCGGGGCTTTCTCCGTGGTTGGTTGGGCTTTTATGTAAAAAGTTCTAAAGTTTCGTGGAAAAGGGCCGATATAGACTAAAGACAATGCGAGAGTGTTATATCTGAGGTATCATGATGCGTGAAATGAAACCATCCCAGCAATCATCGAACCAGCCGAATAGTAAGCCCATTCGGCAAGGGACCGGTCTGTTGTAAACCTCACGCACAGAGATTTCGCAACCCGGTCCGAGAGGAGCCGGGTTTTTGCATTTTGGGGCGTCGTCCAATGGCTAGGACAACAGGCTTTGACCCTGACAATGGGAGTTCGACTCTTCCCGCCCCAGCCAAGTTATTCCAGAGTGGCGAAATGGTAGACGCACCGCACTGTTAATGCGGCCCCGAAAGGGAACTGGGGGTTCAAGTCCCTCCTCTGGAGCCAGTTTTTGCAGGACATTGTATGGGACGGCGGACAATGATCCGTGTAGTTCGTCGCGAAAGGCGACACAAGCAGTGACCTTGGACACGCACGTTGGGTAAAACGGTTATCTAGTGTAACGGTAGCACGCCGGGCTATTAACCCGGAGGTTTGGGTTCGAGTCTCAAGATAGATCACCAACAAGGCAGCCGCGAAAGGCGGCGTCAAAAGTTTGAAGGACCCACCGTCGGTGTCGCGGTGCAGGCTGTGTAAGTCAGCCGTCCGGCCGCGAAAGGCGGCGGGAAATAACTGGGTGTAGCTCAGGGGCAGAGCACCCGCTTTGGAAGCGGGAGGCCGGGATTTCGATATTCCCCACCCAGACCATAGTTTGTTTACTGGGTGTAGCTCAGTTTGGCCAGAGTCCTCCCCTCGGAAGGGAGACGCCGTTGGTTCGAATCCAACCACCCAGACCATTTAGAGGAGGACAAAGTACAAGACAAGACGGACGGACAATCGCTCTTGTAGAAATACGGAGAGGAAAGTCGGGACTGCATGGCACAGCCTGGAGGATAACGTCCTCCCACCGAAAGGTGAGTGACGGCAACAGAGACGAGCCAGTTAAGTCTGGGTGAAACGGGCGACAGCGCAGGTGC
>SDBU01008342.1_pt1 | contig 11792 bp, 22 predicted proteins | sample 2277071 | NCBI WGS metagenome assembly SDBU01 (sample SAMN10397929, study PRJNA504765) | marine sediment metagenome | isolation source: marine sediment core GS08_GC12, 126 cmbsf | place: Arctic Ocean: Gakkel Ridge, Loki's castle | collected 2008
CTAATGATGATATTGAGGGAGCAATAGGAATTGATAATGTAAAAAATCCACAGGGAACAGCCCATAGAATTGTAGCAGCTGCGTCTGATATTGGAGCTTTTTCTGGAACTGCCATTTTAGATCTAGCAGCTAATAAAGTTGTGAGTTTGATGGTCACTAATAACACTGTAGCAACTAATATAACAATAACTCACTCCTCTCTATCATTAGTTCAAGTTGGAGGCACATAAATGGCAGCACAAAATATATTAGAAGGAAAAGAATTAATTGAACAAGCAAGAGCAGAACATCAGGCTTTATATCCTGTAACAATAAGCAGGAAAAAACTAACAAAAGAGCACACAAAAATCAAAGATAAATATGAAATTCTAATAAAGGCAAAAGGTTTTGATAATATTTCAGATTTCATGCAACAAGCAAGAATAGAGGGGTGGAGATAATGACAACAGATTTTGTAGATCCAGATGGAGATGTAACAACTGAATGGTCTTCAACTGCTGGCGGGCATTACACAGAAATAGATGATGGACAGAGGCAGCCAGCAACAGGAGCTCCGCTCAATGAAGCAGATTATATACATCAACTAGGGCAAGCAGGAAACAAAGATGATGAGTTCAACATGGGAACAATAGCAGATGTAGATGAAGTCACAGCAATAAAAGTTTGGATATTTGTTGAGTCAGATTTGGCGGCATCAGGCTCTCAAGTTGATGGTGATATAAATCTAGGAGGAGCACAGGGAGCTAAAACTATTTTTCTATCAACAGATGCTAAGGGATGGTACTCTGTAGAGTGGACTGGTTTAACAGGAAGCCAGGCAGACCTGGATGCTTTAAAAGTAAAACTTTCATTTGTAGAAACAGATGGCCATGAAATATTTGTCTATGCAATGTACGCAGAGATAACATTTACAGAAGTAGCAAAAACCAGAGTCAGAGTTGAAATGCTAGGAAGCTGTTAAAGATGGAATTAGAAAAAACATTAGAGAGAGAAAAACAAAGGTCAGCTGAGTCTATCAGGATAACAGATCTGATACAAGACTTCAGCAGCCAGGAAAGGAAGGCATATATCATAGGTTATGGTGATTCATTATTATATTTTTCTAAGATGTTCCCAGAGAAAAAACAATTGATGGATGATTATATTCCATAAAGTAGTAGTAGTATACCCTAACCAACCTTGTGTGCAGTGTTCTCCTTTTTCATTAGATTAATGATAGAATATAAATAGCCTGCTTTCTAGTTCATTGATAATAGAACCGCTGATTTATAAATTCTATTAAGCTGGAACATAGATAATAGAGAACTTGTATACCACAACAGCGATAAGTTTATATAGTTACTACTACTACTAGCAAATTATGGAGACTAGAATAAAAGTAAGTGAAGCCAGGATATTAGTGTTTCTTGAAAAAGTAAAAGATGATCTAAGATATGCAGATCATATATTTGCAAAGCTAGACATAACACCTAGTTATTGCCATCATATCTTAAATGTGATGAAAGAAAAGAAATGGTTGTATTGCAAACAATACTCCATAAAGAAACACTATTTCCTGACTCCAACAGCTCCTGTAAAAGAAGCAAAAAAGCTTCTGTCAAAGAGGTTGATATAAATGGATGAATCAAGCAAACAGGAAGCAAGAGAAGCTATTGAGGAAGTAGATAAATTATGTTATGCAGATGAAGATTTAGAAATAGATGAAGATACAATTCTTGAATTTGAAGATTTATTAAAAAAAAAGTTGAAATTATGAAATCAGGAGGATGATTTGAATGGAATTAGAAGTACAAAAAGAAAAGAAGTTAGATGATGGCTTGCATAAAGGAATCATCATAGAAGTTAATTACAGAACAGAGCCATACAACTATACAGATGTTATAATTGAGTTGGCTGACAAGTTCAAAGTGACAGCAGGCTATCCAACACAAGTAACTAAGAGCAGTAAGTTAGGAAAGCTCCTCGCTAGATTCGGAGCAGATGTTGTTGAAGGAAAGAAGATAACACCTGAGAATATATTAGTAGGAAAGGCCTGTGTATTCCAGACAACAACAACAGAGAAGGGAGATAGGAAGTTCAGTAAAGTATTGGCAGAGAGTTTGATTCCAGAATGAAACATTGTGGTAACTGTCATTACAGAAAAAAATCATCTTTATTAATGCCTTGCTCTAAATGTGATCTCGAGAGTAATTGGACTAAAAAACAATGAGTGTTGATAAACTCAAGAGAGTCATATGGAGATTGGAAGAGAAGTCGGGGTATCAAAGAGGGCAAGTAATAACTATGTCTGAATTAAGATCAGCGATTATGTTTGAGTGCGGTACATATAAAACAACCATCCAAGATAACATAAAAACACTGATAGAATTAGGTTGGTTAAAGAGAGAGAGTAGACATGTATTCATAGTTAAAGATGAACCAGTGATATGAAAGAGATACTAGATAGTCAGCCTCCTTTCGGCTTGCGCTCATCAAAAGGATCTGACTATATGCTCCTTCATTCCATGATAGTCGCCCGCAAGTCCTCTCACCGTCTGATGAGGACTTACTCCAATAAGGGAATTCCCTTGAAGACTCCGAGTTCCACTCAGGCGATTGATTGAGGCCGCGTCCATCACCCTCTTACTCTGTGCTCGTAAGTCCCTCTTCTTCAAGAGGGAATAAATTTAAATAAGTCTGGCAAAATCTCAGAGCCCCATTGGGGCTACGCCCCAATACCCTCACCCCCCCCGCTCGTTAGTTCGCTGCGCTCACTATACTTGGGGGGCTCCGCCCCTCCACCCCGTACGCCTAGTTCAATGCTATCGCATCTCACTAAGGCTTGGGGGGAGCTACGCTCCCCTCCACCCCATACGCCCTAGTTCGTTTCACTCACTAAGGCTAGGGGGGGGCAAGCCCCCCTCCACCCCTTACGTCCTTGTTCGCTCCGCTCACAAAGGACTAGGGGGGGCTTCGCCCCCTCCACCCCGAGTCATATCAGGGGGGAAGAGGGGGTGGGTTGCACCCCCCCCCTCGTCCCGCCCTGATATATGTTAGGCTCTGCCTAACAACCATTCCGAGAAGGTTTCACCTTCCGCTCCCTGACAAAAGAAACAAAGGATAAGGTCTGTGTGTCTGTCTGTATAGGGTCTGTCCGCCAGGCCCCCTATAGCGACCTAGCTCCCTTTTCCCTATCCAATATAGCATACCCAACACACATTTCAGAACAAATTCAAAAATATAAGTTTGCTAATCCGCTCGCAAGCTTCGCTATCCATCAGCAAACAATTAAGCCACGTGACTAATAATGAAATCCCCAGAACATTTAATAAAAATATTAGCAGAAGAACACATTGACTGGTTTTTAGATATAGTTCGACCTTTACTAATCTCTCAATTCATACATGGCTACAAACACGGAAAGAAGAATCGCTAAAGCCTAGTCAGCCCACTCGAACCGCCCCCGGTTCTAATGCTGGGAAAGTCGCTGAAATAAATATAAACCCAGGATAAAGCTAACAGGCGGCGACAATTATATTCATATCACGGAGGCCAGAAATGGTAATGATAACATGATTTCAGCGATGAAATCAAGTGAGGGTTAAACTCCCTTCTCCGTGTCACAATCAAAGGAGGCAAAACCAATGAAAAAAGAAAAATTAATGAATTACAACAGATGGCAGCAAGTTATTGATAAAGTTATTGAAGAAACAGATTTGGCAGAAGCAAATGTGATTATCAATAAAATCGTTATTGAAGCAATCAAGAAAGAACAAACCAAATATCCAAAACCTAAACAACCAAAAACAAATGTTGAAACAACAAGAAATCTTACTGCTCAATGAGCAGATAAAAGAACAGGATAGAAAAAGCAAGTTCTATGATCCTGATAGCTGGCAGAAGAAAGTTCTAGCTCATCAGGGTAATATTGCTCTAAGAACAGGCAGGCAGGTAGGTAAATCTGTGACTATTGCAAGGAAATTTGCAGACCTTTCTTTAGAACACAATAATATAGTTATTCTGATGATAGCTGCTGCTCAAAGACAAAGTAGTGAAATATTTCAAAAGACTCTGAGAAATCTCTATCAAGTGCATGAAGCAATGTTAAAAGCAGCAGGTGGCTGGAAGCCAAAAGCACATCTCACTGCAAAGAGAAATATGGAGCTGAAAAGAGTATTTGAAGAAGAACATGGTCTTTTTAAAGGAAACATAACAAGAACAGAGTGCAACTTAAAAAACAACACAAGAATCCTCTCCCTCCCAACAGGAAAGTCTGGAATGTTTATCAGATGTTACACAGTAGATATATTAGGGGGGGATGAGGCAGCATACATTCCAGAACCTGTATTTCTTGCTGTCCGCCCAATGCTAGCAACAAGCAAGAAGCGTTCTGGATTAGGATGGGAAATCCTGCTCTCAACACCTTTTGGCAAAGGTGGGCACTACTACAATTGCTGCCATGACCCTGATTATCTACAGATACACGTCTCCTCCGAAGACTGCAAAAGAATCAGCAGAGACTTCCTAAAAAAAGAAAGAACAAAACTCAGCAAGATGCAGTATGCACAGGAGTATTTGGGCGAATTCGTAAGTGAATTCAACCAATTCTTCCCTACAGAGCTAATAAAGGCTCGTATGAGCTTTATTGATTGGAAGTTCAAGCAAGAGTATCAAAAAGAATTAAAATACTTCTTAGGGGTGGATATAGCAAGATATGGTAAAGATGAGAATGGCTTTGTGATTGCAGAGATGCAGAAGAATCAAAAATACATCAAAATTGTCTATGCAGATACATCAGAAAGAAAGAGCCTGACTGACACTGTTGGAAGAATCATCAAGCTGGACCAACAGTTTGACTTCAACCGAATATTTACAGATGATGGAGGAATCGGGGCCGGGGTCACAGATATGCTGATTGAGAAGCTGGGCTCCAGGAAGATATTCCCAATCAACAACTCCAAGCGGGCAATCCAGGATGATAAGAAAAAAGGGATCATGAAAGAAGATTTGTACAGCAATGCTCTAGCTCTTATGGAACAGGATCATATCAATATAATCGCAAGCCTAAAACTGAAAAGAAGCCTCAAGAACATGACATTTGAGTACACATCTGACGCAAATCTAAGGATTTACGGCAAATATTCCCATTTAAGCGAAGCATTTGTTCGTGCGTGTTGGTGCACAAAAGCGAAACATTTAAATCTATTTGTTTATTAACAACAAAAAAGAAGGTGATATTATGGCAGCTTATACAAATGTAACATTAGTTGTAGACCAATCAGATGCGGCCCCTTATCTTGGAGCAAAGTTAGATCCAGCATTTGATGCAACAATGCAGGATGATGTAGGAATGGATGCACAAGCTTTTCTATCTGCATTATCCAGATATGATTGGGTCACTAACTTTGCAGAACTTGATGCAAACACAAAAAGGATTCTCTCAGAATATGTATGCAGAGCAATGGCTCTTGCAGGAATTGCTTATGAGATGGCAGGCTTCAACAGCAGAATTGAAGCAGAAGATATGATTAATGTTCATCTATATAGAATGAGAATCATAGAAAAACTATTGGTTGACCAAAACCTTGTTAAATATATATATTAAAAATGGCATTACAATTACCCAAGGAAATTATAAATTTAGGAAGTGGTGGAATCCTACTAGATGAAGAATCTTTTTTTCTAAGAACAACAATCAAGAAAGAAATTTTAGAATTCCCCCATTCTAATTGTAGATTAAACCCAGATGAAACAATCATAGATTTTGAGGGAGATTTTTTTAGAGATAATTTTGATTTATCTTTTATCAACAGGATGTTTTGGGTAAACAATACAGGGAATGAAATTTCACCAGTACAAACAGGTGGAAATCTCCGTCTAGGACCAACAGATGGAGTTGGTTTTGACTCTGCTATAAAAGGTGTTGGTAGTGCGGAGATTGATAATGTAACCAGAATTTATATGGAGATGATGGTGAAGAGGGAATCTGTAGATGCAGGTGTTAATTCAGGAATTGGTTTAACATCTAATCCACAGTTTTTTTCAGGGGAATTTGTTTATTTTGATTTTACTGGGGCCGAAACATGGACTCCAATAGTAAAGCAAGGTGGTACAACAACTGGAACACCATTCACTATCCCTGATAATACATGGGTTAAAGTTAAGATTATTGTAACAGCAGCGTCAGCAGATTTCTATATTGATGATATTTTAAAAGAATCAATAACTGCAAACATACCTACACCAGATGCATTGCACCCTTTGCTTTATGCAGAGCATGGGGATGATGGGGGCGACATTATGACATTAACATTTAAGTGGTTCATGTTCATAGTTGGAGATACAGATATATTACCATAGGAGGCTCAACATGGCAAAACTAAAAATAGGCAGCGCAGAAGTTACAAATTTCAGCGCAAAAGATTATGCAAGAACAGCAGCTGCGCAGGATGTAACAGCATACCCTAGTAGCTTTAGAACAACTGCTGATGGGCAGACAACAGAATCAGAATATCAAAATACAAGATGGACAACTCAGATGGGTGCTTATTTAGAAATTTCTGAATATGCAGGAATGGTCGACAGAAAAGCAAATTATGTTGTAGGTAAGGGCTTTAAAGCAGATCCTGCAACAACAAAATTAATGGGTAAATGGCGTGGCAATGGCCTGGATTCTGCAAATCTAATTTTCTATAATGGTGTAAGAGTTTATACAAATGGGGGAGATTTCTATGCTGAGATTGTGAGAAACAAAAGAAATAAGATCACAAATCTCAAGCCGCTAAATCCAAGCACAGTCAAAGTTATAGCAAATGATAAAGGTATCATAGAAAAGTATGAGATATTTCCTATTGTTACCGGCGGGCAGAGTGCTGGAGTAAGTGGTTCTCCAGCCTCTGTGCCTATGGCTCCTGAAAATATATTCCATCTAGCTTACAACAGGATGGCAGACCAGATACACGGCCAGTCTGTAGCAGACAAATTAATGCCAATATTTGAGATGAGAAGAGAAGCTATGAATGATATCAGAGTTGTGTTCCACAGATATGTAAAGCCTTTATTAATCTCATCTGTTGATACAGATGATGAAGATGAAATTGCTAAATACAAAGCAAAGCTAGATTCTGCTATGGAAAAAGGAGAGAACATGGTTGTCCCTAAAGGAATTCTTGATGGTATTGAAAAAATGTCAATACCTCAGTTCAGCACTTTAGATCCATTACCATGGCTAAAATTGTTGCAGTACGAATTTCTAAAAGCAGAAGGAGTTCCTACTCCTGTGATTGGAATCGGCGGAGAAAGTTCAGAAGCAGAATCAAAGATATTATATTTAGGCTGGCAGCAAGTTGTTGAATTCAATCAGCTCTTCATAGAAGAGCAGATCAAGCTCCAATTAGGATTGGATGTTGAATTTGAATTCCCTGCAAGCATAGAGCCAGACCTAACAGGAGATACTGCAAAAGATTCCTCATTAAAAAAAGAGAGCGTAAAGCCTGGAGCTGATAGCAAATGAATTTAACAAATGTTAAGATCATAATAACAGCAATTATCTGTTTGACAATATTAGAATCTATTGCCTTGTTTAAAGGCATCAATGGAACAATATTCAGCCTGATGATTGCAGTCATTGCAGGCTTAGCAGGGTTGGTTATGCCAACTCCAAACATAGCAAAAAAAATAAAGGATGTGATTAACAATGGCAGATGAAGAAACACCAAAAGAGCCTCCTAAGGAACCTCCAAAGGATGCTCCTGAAAAGAAGGATAAAGAAGCTCCAACAGCAGCTCCAAAAGAGCAGCCAGAAGTGGATGAAAAAGTGGGAGTGCCAACAGAAACTAAAGCAGAGCCTGAGAAATCTCAGATAGATGTTGCAAAAGAAATTGTAGATTCTATGGAAAAACAGAATAAAATATTTGCTGAGAACATAAAGAGAGCAGAAAAGCTATCAGCAGAGCAGTTGCTGGGCGGTGTAATCCCAGCAGGAAAAGAAGCAACACAAGAAGAGAAAGAAATAGCAGCAGCAAGAGAATTAATCAAAGGAACAGGCTTTGAAGATCTATTATTCCCGGAGAAGAAAGATGAGAAGTGACCCTGAGATTGTGTTTGAAAACAAAGAGCATCCTAATGCACATTTGTATGAGAAAGAATGTCTAGTCTGCCACAATAAGAGAAAGTTTATAGCAGGAACTGAGAGAGACAGACAATCTGTGTGTGGAAATTGTTGGGTTTGGTAGCCTAGAATAGAAAAATATATATAAGTATGGGATTATATAGCCTTCGGGTGATGTTCAAATGTCAGATGAAGCTGTAATAATCGAACTCTTGGGAAACAAAGGTGACCCAATTCAGTATATCTGCGTCGATGGAGACGCATTTCCTAAAGGCACTATTCTAAAACTATCAGATAATAGAGAAGCAGATTTATCCTCAGCAGAGGGAGAAGTCTGTGCAGGAATTGCAGCAATGGAGAAGGTTGCTTCAGATGGAAGCACAACAGTTTCAGCTTATACTAATGGAATCTTCGATTTAAAAGAGGGAGAGGCTGCAACAATAGGCATTGGTTTGCCAATTAAAATTAGCGCAGCTAATAAAATTGAAGAATCAGAAGCAGGAGATGCAGAACTTGGTTTAATATTTGGTCATGCTCTTGCAGCATTTACATCAGGAGAAACACAAAGTGTTAGGGTGTTAATATAAATGACAAATGAAGCAGTTATTATTGAATTGTTAGGAATTGATAGAGCAGGAGATGTTATGCAATTCAATGTAGCAGATAACACAGGAATTTTAAAAGGTGCAATATTACAATTAACAGATAATAGAACTGCAATCATAAGTGCGGATGATAAAGTTGTTGCAGGAATTGCAGCCTCAGAAAAGGTTGCAAATGATGGTCAAGTAACATTAGGATGTTATACTAATGGTATTTTTAATTTGGTTGATTCAGGAGCTGGCGGAGCAGTAGGACTTTCTGTTGTTCTCGGCGGAGTAAACACAATCAAATCAGCAGCAACTTCCGAAGATGGAAGAATTTTTGGAAAAAGGTTTGCAACAGCAGGATCAGGAGCAACCGAAGAAGTAAGAGTGCTTGTAGGCAAGCATCATTAAAAAATAAAAGAGCGTGATATAAATGGCAGATGTAGTTGAAGAACAAGATTTAAGGGCAACAGCAGTGAGTAAGGTAGTCACTGGTTTTGCTTTACAAGAATACAGAATGAAACAACTCTGTATGATCCAATCATCAAATGCTTGGACAGAAGAATATTACTCTGAAACAGCAGCAGATTTGACAGCAGGTGGGGAGATTGCTGTAAAAGGTGTTCCTAGATTAGCTAACTTCCCCTATGGAGAAGTGAGCTGGGAACTAAATTCTGGAAGAAATGTCAAGCATGCAATGGAAGGTGTTATCTCTTGGGAAGATGTCAAGACAAACGCTATAGATGTTATTGCTAGAACTCTTTTGAGAATAGCAAGAGCAGTTGCAAAGTCAGTTGATACTGAAATTGCAAGCACAATATTATCTGCTGCAGGAAATATCCAGGCAGCAAATGCAACCTGGAACAATGCAGTAATCGCAGACAGGGACCCAATCCAGGATATTCTGGATGGAAAAGCTTTGATTGCTATAGACAATTATGATGCAAATAACAATGGTTTTTTATTAGTTCACCCAACAAATTATGCAGAACTGCTAGGAAATGCTAATGTAAGAAATGCAGGGCAGTTCTATACAGATTCTGTAACCAGAAATGGTGTTGTCGGAAGGCTTCTTGGATTGACAGTTGTTGTTTCAAATTCTATAACAGAAGGCGGAGCACAGATTGTCATAGGAAAGGAAGCATGCACATGGAAATCAGTTGTAGGATTAACTGTTAACACAATCGAAGACCCTGGAATCAAATGGACAATAAGAGCATTTGAAGTAGGTCAGATTCAGATTGTTAATCCTGATGCAATCTGCTCTATAACTGGTGTTTAAATGGCACCAGGAGATTTAACAGCAACACAAGTTGGACAAGCAGCAGTAGGTTCAGCAGCTTTAACAAGTCTAATTGATGGTGTGAATCTTGCACTTGCTACAGATTTTTTATATTTAATTCCAACAGCTAACGGGATGCAAATCAGCGTCGTGAAAGTTGTAAGAGAAGCATAGGTGATAATAATGTCATTAAAAAATAGAAAGAATGAATATGATAGGCTTGTAAAAGAAGGCAGGGAAGTCCCTGAAGTCTTGAAAAAAGAATTTGAGACAAAGGACAAACCAGAGCCAGAGCCTGAACAAACAAAAAAGAAACCAAAGAAAAAATAAGATGGCAGCAATAGAACATGATGCAATTGTAGCAAAGCAGCTATTTGTAGGCGGAAAACAAACAGGCCCTAGAACAGGAAGGCCTGCTGAATTCTTTGCTCAAACTAATGTTACTATGGGCAGTTTCTTTAATGCAGCAAAATCATATCTTGATTTAGATTCCTCAGGGGCTGTAACAGGGTTAGGATCAGCTCACAATTCTGAGATGAGATTGCCTTCTGGCGGTCTTAGTGGGATTGGAAGTTATGGAGTGCATGAGTATGAGCTTGTAACACAAGCAGGCGGAACAACAGGCGGTGCGCCAGTAGCATTTCAATGGTTTCAAGTTTCAGGAGATGGATCAGCAACTACTGACTGGGAAAACACAGGATTTTTCTTTATTTTAAAAGGTATGACTGATGGAAATGCAAAAATATTTTCAGCAGGATCAACAGACAAAACAGTCAAAGCAACTCTGAGAGTTTTGATTGGCTCAACAACTTATTATTTGATGTTAACAGATTCAGCAACAAGCTAAAATGGTAAAGATGGATATATCAAAGGAAGAAATCAAACAACTTCTAGCTCTTATGAAAAAAGCGTCTGTGCCAATAGCAAATGCAGAAGCAGCACTAGTTCTTTATAAAAAATTCTTAGAAGCAGAAAAAGAATAAGTTTATATATTTCTTTTCATTATATCTCATCATGCCTAGACAAAAACTAATGAAGAACCTGTTTAAGCCTACTGTGCTCGTCAAGAAGCACAATCCTACAGGAGTAGGCAATGAAGGTTTTGATAATTCTCGGGAAAATATAGATCCTCATATCAAAACAAAAGCATTGGAACTGAAAGAGATAATTATTTCTAATGATGAATTCAGAACAGGAATTGAATTATGCGGTCACACTATTGTTGAAGATGGAATCACCATGAAATGTGGGGTCCAATATGTTAATCCTTCACATCCTTTCTACACTATGATTCAAACATCTGTTAACTTCAGCTGCTTTGGAGCAGGAGTTAATGGAGAAACATTTAGGAGAATAGTTATCAGGGCAGATGGAAGATTCTTATTTGGTGGTGGAGTAACAACATGGGACACTAATCTTTATAGAAGTGCACCCCATGTTCTGAAAACAGATGATGCTCTTCATGTTGGAGAAACATTAAATTTTTTAGAGATAACATCAACAGGAGATGTTTTATTTCATGGGACAGGAGGATTAGTTTTTGGAAGTATGTATAATGACAACACCTCTACTAATGTAATCATAGGAGCTACAGGAACTTTTGTTAGAATCCCATCAGGATTTATAGTAGGTCAGCTTAATAATTGCACCTTTGGAAATGCAAGGGAAATAACTGTTCTAAAAGCAGGGAAATATAAGATTGATTGGAGCATAAGTGCCGCTTTAACATCAGGAGCTAATGATGATATTGAGGGAGCAATAGGAATTGATAATGTAAAAAATCCACAGGGAACAGCCCATAGAATTGTAGCAGCTGCGTCTGATATTGGAGCTT
>SDBU01008343.1_pt1 | contig 11791 bp, 10 predicted proteins | sample 2277071 | NCBI WGS metagenome assembly SDBU01 (sample SAMN10397929, study PRJNA504765) | marine sediment metagenome | isolation source: marine sediment core GS08_GC12, 126 cmbsf | place: Arctic Ocean: Gakkel Ridge, Loki's castle | collected 2008
TCCTCCTTCAGCATTTCTTTTACAAGCGTTACGGCATCCGGGTGTAAATATTTATCATTCAGTTCTCCAAGGCGGGGATCTTGCCAGATTCTTACCTCCTTCCCGTCTTTAAGGACAGTTCCCCGGAGTGTTCCAATTTGAACATAGCCTTCAAGTGGCTCGGCAGAAACCAAGTTCGGGTTTTCCAGCAAGGCTTTTTGCCTTGCCTGTGAAAGTATTGCCCCGGATTGAGATTTCCCTGTTTCTGCGGCAAGTTCCTCCGGCTTCCATATAAGTCCTTTGTCTTTCTGTGCCTGTGCCCCGATCTTTTCAATATCCGTTATCACCCTGCCATCGGCATCCACGGTTAAACTTTTGATATTCGGGTCTAATTCCGCCATGAGATCCTTTGCAGATCGTCCTTCTTTGATAGCCTCGTCAACGGTTTCTGTCCCCCGTTCTTTCAGGGTTTTCTTGCGCTGGTATAAATTTGTTTTGCCGCCTACGCCCCCGGGAGCGCCCAATCCTCTCGTCAGCCCCGTAGGAGGAAGCCCAGGAGCCCTGGGAGGCACTTTGTAAGCGCCGTGATAGTATTTACCAACCTCCTTCAGCATAGTTTCTTCTGCCAGCCTTACCGCTTCCGGACCAATCAATCCCTTCGCCGCCATGTCCTTGAATAGATTGACAAGCTGAACACTGCTCCTTGTTACAAGAACATGATATTCTTCGACTGCTTCAGCGTATTTGGCAGGAGCTTCACGCAGCCCCCGCATTGCCTGGCTTACGATCTCCATATCCTCTCCGGGAATTTTATTAAAAAGCCGGGCCATATCTTTCCGAATTTCATCAAGTCCCTTTTTAACCCGGCCTTCTTTGCCGAGTACCATTTTGAATTCTCTTGCGCCCACAGAACTGCCCTGCGACAATACCTCATCAACCCAGGGCAGGGACAGGTACTTATTCCGTATTGGATTGACGACCTTTTCAGATATAAATTTAACGAAAGGATTCTTCAAAAGATGCTTGCTTATCTCCACCATTTCACCCTTTTGTGCTTTCGGAATACCAATTGTTTCCCCGCTTGGCAAAGTCTCAAAAGGCTCTTTCGCCTTGCCGTATATTCTCTTTTGCCTTGGGGAAAGCACGGACAGCTTCTTCTCTTCCGCAGTAATCCCCGAAGGCACAGGTTCCGGTTCAACCTTCGGTGCTGCTCTCTTCGCCCTTATCTCCGCCCTTGCCTTTTCAATATCGGCAAGTTCCTTGGCAGGCCGTCCTTCACTGGCCGGGAATTGAATTGTTCCTCCCATTTTTTCTCGTTCTGCCGTCATTTTCGCCATTTTCTCTGCCCAATTGACAGGCACATCCCTTGAGAAAGTCTTATGAATTTCACTCTCTGCGTATCTTTCTTTTGCTGCTTCTATGCCCTTTTTTAACTCCTGCCATTCGGGCCCCCGTTGTTTTTTTATGCTTTCTAGCGACTTGTCAGCCATCTCAAGCTTTTTTATATACGCTTCGTATTCCGGCTTGTATCCTGTACCCAAGCCCTCCTGCATCATGCTTGCGGCTTCCCCTTCTAATTTTGATATTTCCTCATTTAATTCCCATAATTTTGAACCAGGCTCCCCTTTATATACGGCACTACCCCGTGACTTCCCGGCTAAATTCGGCGTAACATGAGCTTCTGGATGTGTCTCCATAAAGGCATCCATTTTTCTTTTTCCAGCCCTGCTCATTTTGTCATACGATTTTCCGGCATCTTTTCCAAGAGACGGAAAGTCCAGCCCGACTTCCGAACTATCTCTCCACACGCCCGTATGATCCAGCCATTGCTCTCCATAAGAATCCATTTCTGTCTGAATAACTCGTTGCCCGAAACTTCTTTCCAACCGGTCTCTTTGTCTTATAAGCCTTTCCAGCCTTGCTTCGTCCTTATCTATTCGCAGGCTTTCCTTGTGTAATTCCGATAATTGTTTCTTTACTTTTTTCTTGATTTCTTTCTCGATTTTCCTACCCTGTTTTTTCATGCTTCTCCGGAATTGTTTCTCCGTTAATTCAGCAGGAATTGTTTCAAAAGCAGACTCCTTTCCTGCCTGCTGAAGGTATCTCTGCCTGGCAACCTGTTCTCCCGCCCTACGGCCTGTTGGCATGGCCTCTGCGGCTAATTCCTTGCCAAGCCCCCTTGCCACCGTCCCGACATCCCCGGCGGCACCGATCCCCATGCTTACGGATTCTGGAAAAGTTGCCCCCAGTGCTTTGAATTCCTTCAATACCTTCCCGACCTTCGCCACCTTACCAGGTAAAGCCCAGGGTTCAAATGCGGATGTCAGGAAAATCGTGGCAAGTTCTGCGGCCACAGGAAGCCTTTGCTCGTGAAGTTCCTTGATACCGGGGATATCGGCAATTTGACGGGCAAGTTGTACCTGGGACAATGATTTCGCCCCGGGAATTTGCTCTATGGTTTCCAGCATCCATTCCGCCGCCCCAAATGAAATGTCCGATTCTTTTTCCAGGAACGCTTTTACATCAGGGCTTTCAAAGAGTTCCTTCTCCTTTTCAATGGCAAATCTGGTAACCGGGAAGGCAAGGTCGAAGGCGGGTTCTCCCAATCTCTGTAGTCTATCAAAACCCTCGTTCATTCTTTGGAGCTCGACCTCTTCGTCATATCCAGGCTGCCCCGGCAATACGGGACCGGGGGCTTCTACCGCCTCCTTAAATACTTCCCCGATTTCCTTAATCGGTTTTCTCCACCACTGCGCGGCTTCGGCAACCTTGCCATAGAGCCTCTTCCACCAGGGATCCTCTTCTTCGTCGTCGTCCTCTGCCGCGATATCATCATAAAGACCACGGGGCTTTTGTGAAGCAACCGGCACATTGTCATATAAGCCCCCCCTTGACGGAGGCTCGTAACCTTGTGTTACAACATTGTCGTAAATTCCCACTTATAACTCCTTACGGATTTTCGTTGTTTGCGATAGGAGTAACCGACTTGCCGAACCTATATTTTTGCGCTTTCAACATTCTTATAACTTCGTCTTCTATATCATCATCGTTGGCGTTTCTTATGTCTTGTTCTGTCATGCCCGGTTTTGTCATGGCCTGTCGAAAAGATTCTTCGGCAGCGAGTTCTCTGCCTGGCCCCCCAGCCGGGGCAACAACGCTGCGATAATGAGAGAAGGGTTTCATTTTGCCTTCTTCACCCTCAATGTCCCAATCTAAGGCTATGCGCTTCGCCACCTTATCGAAGCGGATCGTATCGTATTCGGATTTCGTTATTCCCGACTCTTTTAATACCTCTTCTCTTGGATCAAGCTCTCCTGCTATAACGGCCTTGTAATATTCGCCAAGCAGGTATTCCGTAGTATCCTTCGCGGTGCTTGCTTTTGCGGCCGCCTTCTTGGCTGCCGCAGATGGCCCCTTTTCAGGAACCCGCCCTGTTATCTGACCGTCAATATAAGTTGGCGGTGTGCCTGCCGCTTGCCTTATATCCTCTCCCTTCTGCCTCCTTAGCCTTTCCGCTTCACGATCTGCCGCCCCCGCCTTAATTTCTTCCCTCCGCCTGCTTACATCCGCGATCTGTGATTCAAGGCCGCCTATGCTCCCCAGATCACCCTGTCCAGGAAGGGCCGGCCCCGCAAACGGCTCTATCCGGGCAGGCTCCCCTCCGGGCAGGCTCTCAACCCCGAACCCGGCAAGCGCCCGGGAACTCCCTGCGCCCCTGGCAAACTCAATCGGCTTTCCCTGGAATTCCCCTCTTCCTATCAATGCCTCGGCTTGATCCTGGGTTTGAGGAACGGAAAGGGGCTTATATTTCGTTGGCCTTATCGGGGTTAATGATTCCTGAAATTGCTTGAATTCTTCCGGACCGAAATAATTTTTTCCCATTTGCTCTCTGCCTTGCAACAGCATAGCATTTTGTTCTTTCGGGCCCAGGCCGTAATAATTATCCATAAGTGCCTGTAATTCATCCCTGTACCCCTCTTCATCCCAATTTCGGGGATCATCAATATTCGGATATTGCCCCCCTGCCTGCTGGCCTACTCGCTCCTTTGCAAGTTCCTCAAAAAGTCTTTGTATCTTCCGGGGTATCGGCTTCCGGAATGCCTGATAAGAACCTATCGGCTGAAAGTTTGCCGCCCCCGGACTATATTGCAGTCTCTCCATTATTTTGCCCTCCTGAACAGTTCTTTCAATAATTCTTCCCAGCCCATGCCACGCATCATATCAAAAGGAATTCCAAAATTGCCTGCCAAATATCGCCTTAAATCATCGGCCAGTTCCTGCTCCTGCCCTGCCAGCCTTGCCTTGGAACCTCTTTCGTAAAGACCGAATGGCCTGTCCTCTCTTTCGGCCAATTCGCCAAAGAGCCCCGGCGGGGCATTAAACCCGGCAAGCCGGTCTTTCAATTCCTCCAACCGCATTCGATAACCCCTGAAAATGGAACCCCTGGATTTTGGAATTGCAAGAGAAGGTTGCGATGTCTTCGGCTGTGTCCCCTGCTGTGCTTCGTAAGCCTGCCTTATACTTCCCTCAAAGTCAGACATAGCCGCTTCGGGATCAATGTCATACTGTTTGCTAAACCTCTCCCTTGCAGCCGGATCTTTGATCCCCGGGTATTTTTGCCGAATACCGGCAAGCCTGGCCTGATGAAGCTTTACCTGTTTGTCCCGGCGCCGCTTCTCAATGCCACGGTCAATACTCCTGCCATAAGCAGCATATCCTTCGGGGTTTTCATAATCAAACGCCATCGCCGAGGAGCCTCCTTAATTCTTCCGCCCTGGAGGTAAGTCCCGACAGTTCGCTTCTTGCCCGCCCCTGCCGCGCCTTCTCATGGAAGGAGGTTTCCGCCTGTCGTGCCTTCTCCCTCATTACCTTCTCTAACAGGGGAGCCAATTCGTGAGCATAAGCCCCTTTGAACAAATCGTTCTCCCCCCTTGTCAGGTAGGGAGCCAGTGTCTGGTACGCCTCTTTCTCTCTTCCCGAATTGATAAGGCCCTGTATTTCCCGGTAAAACGGCAGAAAAGCCTCCTGTGCCTTACCTATCATCAACTCGTCGGCTTCGCCCTTCATCCGCTCAGAAAGACTGGTTTCAAAAGAAGTCCTGTCCCCGGTAAGCATCTCCCGACCTCTTTCATAGTCGCCAATCCGGTCTCTATTCCACCTGTTTGCCTGAGAGGAAAAACTAAAGCCCCGGCGTCTCAAATCGCTGCTCTCCCCAATACGCCTTTCTTCGTCCCTCTTCCGAAGTTGAGCAGAAGATTTATTATACAAGTCCTGAAAGGTTTTCTGCTCAGGCAGTTGACCTCTGCCATATTGAGAAGCACGGGTAGCCAAATCTCCCGTTCTCAGCCGTCTTTCCCTGTCCTGGAGGGCTTTTGAGATAAAATCCATATCTTACACCCACCCCCGTCTTTGCCTCATAATTGCGTCTCTTTGCTGTTGTATTTTCATTAGCGCGTATCGATCCTCGTGACCTTGGCCTGCATATCCCGGTAATTTCATCTGTTTTCCATAAATATCATAATTCCAGGCTCTTCTTGCCATCTTTTGGGCTTCTTCAGCCCCTGCAAAATAACGATCATCCCAGGGTATTCTACTTGGCCGGCTTTCGTATTGTGTCTGCGCTGCCGATCTCATGTTTTCCCACCACGGAAGAGCACTCCTCCATTTGTAATATCCTGCATCGTTTGCCATATCTACACCCCCGTTAATAATTGCTAATATACGATGTGGAATTATATGCCAGATTACTTCGGCCCGTAACCGTCCGGCTTTTTCCGATGAATCTTTTATTCACTTCCCTTATCCCCAACTGAAACTTGCCGGGACGCATGAGAGGATCTGCATTGTAATAATAATTTGCCAATTCCAGGTTTGAAGGGTCTTGCCCCCAAGCATGACCGGCAACATGATCGGCAAGAATCTCCAGGTATTCCGCCGGCACACTTGCGTTTGTATCTCCCTGGGTCGGGAGATAAATATTCCTGATAACCAGCCCGCCGGTCGTGCTTTCATCGGGTATCGGGACAAGAAGAATCCCGTCTCCGGAGGGGATATACATGAGCGGCGTTCCCGTCTTTGAAGTCCAGCCTTCATTACAATAATAATCCTGAACCTCTACCTCACTCTGTTCCGTAATCGGCTCACCACCAACCCAAACTTGGGTAATTTGAAGGCAGCCGGTAGGTTTGTCATGCGAGGCAACCGTTGTTACAATATCAAAAGTGCTGGTCTGCGTAAAATAGTTCGTCAGCAGGACAAATTTCCGCTCCGCCTCTTTCGCCATAGCCGTAAGGTTGGGATCGTCCGATGCATTATCCCAATGATTTTCTTCCGACTCTTCATTCAACTTTTGAAGCGCCCTTGCAACTATCGCCGCCCATGTAAGTGCCATAATTTACCCCCTTTTTGCCTTCTCTTCCTGGAGCACGGCATCGGCTGCCAGGACTTTCTCCTCCTGGAGTTCCTTGCTGGCCCGAATTGCCCTGGCCTCCCGGATTTTCTTGGCATCCTGAAGGGTTTTATCGTCAGCAATTTCTTTCGCTGCCGCAATTTCAGCAGGCGTTAACGGGAGTTCGCCTTCAATGACTTTCTTGTTTTTAAACATTCGGTGACTCCGAATGAAGGCAATCTCCGCTTTATCGCTGGTTTTATACGCGCCGCCACTGAACTTGATTATCTTGGCCCCGTTTCTCAAGCGCCGAACTCCGCCGCCATCTATCTCATAAATAGCGGGCAAATACGGTAACTGCAATTTCTTATGCCTGCTGACAAACAGAACCTCTTTTTCTTCCAATTTCTGAGCCATGTTATAGCCTCCTTATTAGTTTTTTATCCGGGGAGCAGGCCGAAACCCGCCCCCCGAGTGGTTACTGGGAGTCGTGTTTGATGTAGTAGTTGGTGTTGGGAGTGGTTGACTCAATTGACATCAGGGTAGTAACTCCGCCGATTATGGCCTCCGATGGCCTCAGCGTTACACTACCTCCAGCAGTCACATAGAAGCGGGCGAGAACAGTTCCCGCCGTACCGTCACGGATTACGATTTCACAAGCGGTATCGGCTGAGAAAACACCCCACACCCGCAACTTGCCGGAGCCATGCGCCGCAAGCATAGTGGTTTCGTCGGTAGTAGCGAGGTTTACTGTGGCCGAAGAAGCATCCGCGAAGGGAAGTGCTGTTACCTTCAGGGTCTTTGTCGAATCCCCCTGGAGGTTCTGGGTCAGCCCGCCGTTATCTTCCAGGCCGTTCTGCACGGTATCAACCTGGGAGGCCAGAGTGCCCTCCACCTGGGAGTAATTAGTGGCAGTAATAGTAACATCGGGCAGGGTAAGAACATCCACCTGGAGATTCCCGCTGGCATCAGTGGTCAATGTACGGACAGCAGATCCGTCCCAACCAGCCACGACAACACTAACAGCCGGTGCGGTTGAGGTCCCTGTCGGTTTGGTGAAGTTGGCCCCGGTGAGGACATTTACCTCAACGATTCCAATATCAGAACTGCCGTCCTGGAGGACGACATTCGCATTGCCGTTAGTGTCAACGGACAATTCCTGATAATTTGCTCCGTCGTAACCACCGATTATGACAATCTCATCGGGGGAGGTAGTGCTTCCGGCGGGAGTAGTGAAGTTCTGTGCTGTTACTTCAACTGTCCCTATCGCGTTAGTCCCCGCGGGAAGGCTTTCCCCGAAATTTATATCACCGAGATATGTTCCATCGGCAATATTGCTTGCGGGCACAACGGACAATGAAACCGCCATTACCTGTTGCCCCAAATTCCCGGCGGGCAAAGCAAGTACATCGACTTGAAGGTTCCCCGTTGCGTCAGTGATTATAGTTTGAACATTCGAGCCATCCCAACCGGCTATAACCACATTGGTGGCGGGGGCAGTCGTAGAGCCATCGGGTTTGGTGAAGTCGGCTCCAGAGAGCGCAGTGACCGTTACCGACCCCAGGGCATTGGTTCCAGCCGGTAATGATTCTCCAAAATTGATGTCCCCTATGTAAGTGGCATCAGTGATATCGGAAGCCGGAACCACAGAGAGGGAGGCCGCCATTGCTTGCTGTCCTAAGTTGCCCGCAGGCAGAGCCAAAACATCTACCTGGAGGTTTCCGCTGGCATCAGTGGTAAGCCGCCTATAAGTGGAGCCGTCATATCCGGCCACAGCCGCAAGTTTCGCGGGATCGGTAGAACTATCAATAGTAACTGAGAACTCAATCCCTGTAAGGGCGAGAACATCCACCTGTAAATGGCCGGAGGTATCTGTGGTTATGGCATAATTGTTGGTGCCATTGCTGCCACAAATCGGGAACATCCCGGCAGTAGGAGCCGCTTGGCCCTCAGTGCCTGTCCCGAAGTATTCTCGGGAGTTGTCGTATTTCTGTCCCATCTGAGACTTGCCGAAATCTGCTTCGCCCGTGTACTGGGCGAAAGCACCGCCGGACATCAACCCGACGACGATCAAGGCAAAGAGGATGCTCATGAATATTTTGTTGTATTTTTTATTCAATTCATCCACCCCCCTATCCTACGATCCCGGTAAATAGCCCATGGGAAATTTCCAACTTCAGTTCGTTAGAAACCTTGGAAAGATACTCATGGATTTTCTTGTGAACAGTCTTGTTCTGGATGTTCTTGCGGAGCTTGGTATCACTGTTTTTGAGATGGACATACCGGACATTATCCATATTCATTGCGAATCCGTGTCCGCTAAAAGCATTGGCAAGTTGGTTGTCCTCCACGATCTCCACTCTTCCATGTATGCTGTTATATATGCTGTAAGTGAAGCCGTACTCATTCCGTTCCGTATCGGACTTGTCTATGATGCGGATTTTGTCTTTTATCCATCCGCCCATGACTCCGACTCCAGCTGCTCCTACAAACAGCACCCATTCCTTTTTTATGGAATAAGGAGAAAGAGCCTCAAACATAGCCTCAAACTCCAATTCCGTGAAGGTAGCCCCGACGGCGGAAACATTGGATTGAATCCAGTTGACCAGTCCGCGCATCATCCTCCTGGGATGAGTGACCCCGGTTTCTACTACGCGGATACCGAACAGGTTGGCGCGCTCAATTTTCATCTTATGGCGAATGAGTGCCTTTTTCAACTGCTCTTTCTCGTCCGCGCCCCCATACATATCACACTCAGATTCCGTATCAGTTACATCAACGGAAGTATCAATGATCTGAATTACATTGTATGGTTGCTGGATCTGGGTAGTAATGTCGTCAGGAGTGGTAAAGCCCTCCTCCTGAACATCGCCGATAATCAGAACTTCCAGGCCGTCCGCCCAGGTGGTCAGTCCTGCACTGCCGTAATTGCGAACTACTGTCGCAATATTGCTGGCGAAATTGGTGACTCTAACATATTCCCCGCCCGTGGGATGAAGTAATATGTCCCCGGCGCGGATATATGCATTGTCGAAAGTGAAAGCCGTTACTCCCGCGTCCGCGGCATATCCTGCGGGGTCTTCGTCAATGGTGTCAAAATGGGGAACCTGCTGATCCTCTTGCCATTCAAATTTAGGGTTCTTTACCGATCGTTTTTTCTTCATCTTCATCATTATTGAAGTGTAAGGATCGGCGGACGGTTCCCAATATGCGATTTCGTTATCTACATCGCGTATCAGTCTGTTGGCGAGGATATTGCCAGTTCCCCTGGTTCCTACTACTGTGGTTACACTGGGTATTGCCATGAAAACAAACCTCCTTTTTAGATTGATTTTGAATACCCGTTGGTGATCCGCATCAATCTTCCAGAAGGCTTGTCCTTACTAGATTTTGGGCTTATCTACTATGAGGTTCCCGCTTTCTAAGCGTGGCTTCCTCTCCAGCAGATTAAATAATGGATCGGAAAATATTTCCCCTGCCTTACTTCAGTTTCAGTCCATCATAACTTTCTGAAGTTCGGTCAGGTTCTTGTTGGAAGAAGCTTTTTTCGAGCCGGGTCCTTCCAGGCTTGGAGCCGTACCGGCTTTTTTCTTGAGGTTTATCAAATCTGTCTCAGCCTTTGCAAGCCGAAAAACCATGTCGGGATAACTGTCTTTCCCTTTCCCGTCTCCTATTTTGTCTCCCTTAATTATTTCGATTGCCTTGTCGGTAACCTCGTCTCCTGCTTCCCTTGCCAGATCGCCGATTTTCTCGTCAAAGGCTTCCTTTTCTTTGCCCTGCTGCTCTTCCGCCTTTTTCCGCGATTTCTCTTCCCCGGCAATGATACGACCTCCCTTTCGGAGATACACATCTGTCTTGTCCCGCTGAAATTTTAATGCATCAGCGGCCTCCGTGTCCCCGTCCCGCCTGGCATCTTCTTCGTCTTGAATCAGCCCCTCAATAAGTTCTTCGACTTTATCCCTGGTTTCATACATTTGTTCCAGCCTATCCGGGGCCTTTTCTGCGGGTTTTTCCGCCTTGGTTTCAAGTTCCTTAATCCTGGCCTGAAGTTCGTTTTTTTCCCGCTTGTTCATGCCTTCAAGTTCCCGGAAAGACTTCTCTGCCCCCTCCATGCTGTCCCAACGAGGTTTTACATCCTCTTCTTCGTCTTTTACCTTTTCCTCGTCCTCCGGGGCTTTTGCGGGCTTCTCCTCCGGCTTTTCTTCCGCCTCCCCTTTGGGATCCTGCTCTTCAACTTTTTCTTCCGCCGGTTTCGCAGGCGTCTCTTCCGCCTTGCCCATATCAAAGTCCGCTCCAAGCAAATCCCCTACCGGGATTGATTCCTCTGCTGCCTCTTCCGCCCCTTCCGCCCCTGCTACCTCTTCGCTCATTCTTCGCCTCCTTGTCTTTTTTCTTTTATATCACCAAGTTTTTGAAATTCAACATCCGCCTTCCGGCCTTTTTCTATCAACTTTTCGGGGACAGTCCGGACAAGATTCGCCCCGACAATCATTTTTACAGTACCGTTTTTAATTTTCATGTCCCTGTCCGGGTCGTAATTCGGATGATCGCTATCATCCTTTTGTAATTTGCCCTGCAATTTTACCATCTCCAAATTTTGCCCCGCAATTATCATCTTAACCCCCGAAAGGTGCATTACTGCCGCAACAGCGTCTCCAACTCTTTTATCCTCCGCCCAATGCCCAATTCTGTTTTCCATCTGCTCATCCGCTGCCTTACTCATGCCGCCTCTCCCTGCTGCATCATGCTCTGTATATTTTGACCCTGTGGTATGCCCTCCATGCCCTCTACGCCAGGCATCCCCATGCCCTGATCAGGTATGGCTAAAATTTTATGCTTTTCCGGAATCTCCAGTGTGTCCAAAAAAACTTCGTCAAGTCCGAGCTGGTTTATCGTCTCTCTTTCGCCAAGTTTGTCGTGAGCCAGCAACATTTTCTCCTGGCGCTGCTGCTTAGTCGGGGAAGTATTACAAATCGGCACACATTTATATTCCTTCGCCCCTTTAACATCGGCAAAACTCATGATGCCAGGCTTTTTATTAGTCCTGTCGAATACAGTTTCCTCCCGTAGATACCTCGAATTGTATTCTATGTAAATCTTTGCAACCTCCTCCACCACTTTCCCGACTGCGTACACATGGAGGTTGGTCCGGGCGTTACTTCCTTCCTTCCGAATTTGCATCCCGCCCAAGGTTTCCTGCCCTTCTTTCTCTCCCCGCATGATAGGAGGAACCCCCTGGGTGTTTTCAATATGATATTTAAGATCCGCCTCCGCGTCAAGTGTCATTATTTTGCCCTGAGTTGCTTCAGCTACCGTCACCACTCTTTCGTTAGCTACGAGCTTGTGGTGTATCCGCTTGATTTCCTGGTTGATAGCCTTTTTGCTTATACTCTCTGTCTCCATTATTTGCTCTGGAGAACTACC
>SDBU01008344.1_pt1 | contig 11789 bp, 12 predicted proteins | sample 2277071 | NCBI WGS metagenome assembly SDBU01 (sample SAMN10397929, study PRJNA504765) | marine sediment metagenome | isolation source: marine sediment core GS08_GC12, 126 cmbsf | place: Arctic Ocean: Gakkel Ridge, Loki's castle | collected 2008
ATGTTATTAAAATTAGAAGAGATTGCCAATATCCAAGTTGGTTATCAGGCTAGGTCTCGTATCAAAGAGGAAAAAACTGGGACTCACAAATTAATTCAAGGAAGGGATTTCAAGACGCCTTATCATCTGAGATATAATAATATAATGAGTTTCATTCCCGATATTAATCCTGAGCTTTATGGTGGTTCCTCGGGTGTTCTTGGACAAGGCACACTCTTAACAATAGCTCAAGGACTCGGGCCGAGAGCTGTCCAATTGGTTGAGTTCGACGTAGCCCTAACTTCCATGGAAGGGCAACAGACAAAGGGAGGAATTGGAGTATTTTTTGGGACAGTAGGATTAGGTAGCCAAGGTCAATCGAACAAGGAAAATGAGAGTCTTACTCGGATTAAGTTCTCTGTTCCAATATCGTTGCCACCCGGCGTTTAAGGCTTGCCGGACGCATTAATCGGAAATATGCCTAAGTGTTTCCTCGGAGTCAAAGACCTATCAGAATACCTCGGGGTGGCCCGGGGGCGGTTTATCAATGGGTCCACGAGCAGAAGATCCCCCACTACAAGATCGGGGGTCTGGTAAAGTTTGGGGTAGAGAAGATGGGGTATCGGCGTTTTGCGCCGGCGGAAGTGATGGGTTGATGGGGAGATAGTTGGAAACGGTCCAGAGCGTTTTAGAACCGTGCCTTTTTAATCATGAAGAAGACAAAAAAGCATATCATGACGCTGTCCAAACAATCCCCCTTAGATCATTTAGTTAATGCCATAAAGGCTTCGGTAAGCGCTTGGCCATTCGGTGGAGGGATTATCTCTTCTTTGATAGGCGACTATATCCCGAAATCGAGGGAAAAGAAGACATTGGAATTTTTGGAGAAAGTTGCTGAGGGCCTAGAGAGTTTAAAAAGTCGGGTAGATGAAGAGTATGTCAAATCTGATGAGTTTGGATATCTCTTTCAAAAAGCTTGGCGAGCAGCTGTCGAGCAATACAGCGAAGAAAAAATAGAAGGCTTCCGGGCAATTTTGCTTAATTCAGTAACAGGGAAACAAGCCACGCCCGAAGAAAGAGAGCTATTTATTAATATTTTGAACGATTTAACTGGTTATCATTTTGAGCTTTTGACAGTATTGAAGAATCCGGTTGATTGGAACGTTAGGCATGGAATGAGAGTAGAGCCAGCCTCTATGATTATATCTTTCAATCAAATCTTTAGAAAATGCTTTACTGGTTGGGACGATGAAAGGATTGCCATAATTGTTGATGATTTAAATAATAAGAAATTGATTTCCTTGTCCTCAGAAAGGCTTAAGACTACATTAAGTGGAGGAGGAATTGAGAAATTGAATAATAAACTAACTCCATTTGGACGTAGATTTATTGAATATGTAACATTTTTTCGGTGAAGAATTAGGTACATGCCCTCGGAATTCTCTTCGAACCTGGGACGAGGTTTCCCTTTGGACACTTCGGGCAGAAATGATTGGTTGATGGGAGATAGCGAAGTTTGAGACAGAGAAGATAGCCCCTCTGGGGTATCGTGTTTTTGCGCCGGCGAAAGTGACTGGTTGATGAGGAGATAGCGGGAAACTGGCCAAGGATCGCAGGAAGAGTCGGAGAATCGGATGAATATTATAAAAAAACTTCAGAGCATAATGGATCTTGAAGACTACGATAAAAGACTAAAAGAATTCAATCGACTGGGTAGAGCAGTCGGAGTCAGCGTAATGCGCCTCGAAGGAGAGAAAAACGGAGGGACGGATGAGGAAGTAATGATAAGCAGAATTCACAAGGCAATTCCTTTGTATCAAGCGAGCAATGCGTTTAAAGTTTCCGTTGTTTCCTTAATAATCGCTGCGCTTGGTGCCTTGGCTGCATGTGGAGCGATTTGGCAAAGCAGTTTGGCTAGAAACGATACAAGGATACTCAATAAGTTAGATCTTAGGCCAATTTTATCAATAAGGTCCCGACTTCAAGAGAATACTAATTTCCCTACACATATTTTGATACAAAATAATGGGCCTGTCGACGCGATTCAACTACAGGTTAGCATATCAATTCTAAAATATTTTCCTAAGATCGAGAAAGTTCGACTTGTTATGACAAGCTCAGATTTACAATGGACCATTGATAAATTACCACCTTTAAAGAAGCATGCCATCAAAGTTAATCTTGGCGTTATAGATAGTATGCTCCCTGCCTTCGAGCATAAAGAGTATCGCATATTGGAAATTCGCTTATTATATAGGCGAGAAGTAGATGCAAGGGAATATTCTGAGAGCTCTTTTTATTTCGTGAGTCCCGAAGGCAAATGGGTAAGTGAAAGAAGTAGCGCCTTAGACTCTAAGGTATATGAGCCGATTAAAAAAGCAGCATTTCAGCGGTTCAGTGCCCAATTAGATATGATTGATATTTCAGATCCGTTGCACGATTCATTTATATAATAAGTACCCCTGAAACGTTTTCAAGAAGGCAGGTATGAAATAGGTTCAGACAGAAGTCTGCTTGCCAGCAATTAGCAGGGAACATTCTAGAATGACTTTTTGACTGAAGTGATGGGTTAATGGGGAGATAGCTGGAAGCGGGCCAGAGGGAAGTTAAAGGGGGAGAAACAATATGAACCCATTTATTAAATCAATGATACTGAGAGCACTGATAGCATTTATCGTTATTGGAATTGGTGCATGGGGCGGCATTCTTATTGGATTCAAGAGATGGAATTTTTTTATAGTCGGCGTCTTATTTCTTGCGCTTGGAGCAATTGGAACCCTAATTTTGGCTCAGGATTTTACCAATCTTTGGAAAGCGTCTGTTACAAAAAGGCTTGATGGCTATGCGATAAGTGTATTATCAACTATGAATGGCCTGTCTTTTACTGAGAGGCAATTAAAACCACTGGATTCTAAGAGAGCTTATAATAATATTGAGGTAGCAGAATACCAACGAGCCAATTTACAGTTGAGTCTCCAGTTTTCTGCATTGCGTTATTTAAACAATCTAGGCCTTATCGAATGCGACATGTACCCTTCGGTTCCTACAAGTTGGAGTTATCACCTTACCCCCCTTGGGCGGCATTTGGTTACAGAAAAGTTAAACAATAAAAGAATTTATCCAAAAATCTTTTGCGATTTAATGAGAACTCGCTATTGGATTGACTATGAACAAGAATTCAATAAGCGTAAATTTATCTATTTTTTGAAATATTTTGTTACATGGGACCGAGCTTGGAATGAACTTAAGATTAGGTTTAAGCATTTATTTCCGAACGAAAAAAGAGGTCCTCTTCCCGTTTTTCTCGAATATGTAAATAGTCCGGAAAATAATTTTGATACCGTAATGCAAGAACTTGTTAATCCGTGGCTTGAACAGATTAAAAAATGAACGGGTTTTGGGACTCGTGTATTCGTGATCATTTGAGATGAAGTGAGTTTTGTCACAACTTTCCTCCGGGGGAGCACTTGTGGCGGAGGTGATTGGTTAATGGGGAGATAGCGAAGTTTGAGATAGAGAAGACAGACCCACCCAGGGGTATTGGCTATTTTGGCCGGCGCAATTATGCTGGGGTGCCTATTTTGGCCGGCGCAATTATGCTGGGGGGCCTATTTTGGCCGGCGCAATTATGCTGGGGGGCCTATCTTGGCCGGCGACATTAACAAGGATGCCTTTACCACCGCCGATTACGCTTATCCCCAGAATAACACGTGACGCTTTTTTGGGTTTGGAGGTATAATACGAAAGACCAGGCCGAATAGATCAACAATATCACTTTAGAAGTTTTTGAAGGATAAAGCCGGACGCGAGAAGATAACATGACCCCATATAGCAACCTGTCAAAAGAACAGTTAATAATCGAGCTTAAGCGCTTAAAGAGAGGAAAGAAATTCGGGCTACTTTGGGAGGACAAGCCCGAAGATGTGGCAGAGCTTTGCAAAACGAAATTACCTGTCTTGGTTGATATCGAGGATAAGGAAATCCAAGATGGGCCTCACGATCCGACAAACATCTTAATTGAAGGAGACAATTATCATGCCTTGTCGGTGTTAAATTACACCCATAAGGGCGGGGTTGATGTCATATATATTGATCCGCCCTATAACACCGGGGCAAGGGATTGGAAGTATAACAATCATTACGTCGATATAAACGATAGCTATCGTCATAGCAAATGGCTTAGCATGATGTCGAAGCGACTACAACTTGCCAAGAATTTGCTTAAACCAGACGGAGCTTTAATCTGCGCCATCGATGACAACGAGTTTTACCACTTAGGCGCATTGTTAGAAGAAATATTTTTGGGCTTTGAAATTCACTGTGTTACGATTATCCATAATCCACGAGGCATACAGGGCAGTAACTTTTCTTATACGCACGAATATGCTTATTTTGTTTTTAGGAAGGGCTTGAAGATCATGGGGCCTCGAAAATTAAATGAACAAGAAATCTATTGGAGCAATTTAAGAAATTGGGGCAGTGAGTCATTACGTAGGGATGCTCGGAATTGTTTTTATCCTATTTTTGTCAAAAAAAACAAGGTGGTTGGCTTTGGTGAAGTTCCCAAAAACACATTTCATCCTAAAAAACAAACAGAAATCAACAATGGAATTCAAAGGGTTTGGCCGATTGACGTGAATGGTGTTGAGAGAAAATGGAGATATGCCAGACAAAGCGTCAAATCTATTAAGGACATTTTGAGAATTAGAAAGTCTGATAATCGGCTTGAGATTGAAATTGGCAAGGACTACGGCACGGTTAGGACTGTATGGAAGGATACAAAATATGACGCCAATGAATACGGCACTAAACTTGTCCATGCGCTTGTGCCGGGTTGCAATTTTAACTTCCCCAAATCTGTTTATAACACTTATGATTGCATTGCTCCTATTCTGCGTGACAAAAAGAATGCTATTATTTTAGATTATTTTGCCGGGTCAGGCACAACTGGGCACTCGGTATTGATGCTGAACAAGGAAGATAAAGGAGAAAGAAGTTTTATCCTCTGTACCAATAATGAGAATAAGATCGCAGAAGATGTTTGCTATCGAAGAATTAAAAAAGTTGTTAAAGGCCATAAAGACTATGCCAATATTACCGGCATTCCTGCCAAATTGAAGTATTTCCGTACAGACTTTGTTGACGCCGACCCCACCGATAAGAACAAAAGGAAATTAACCGAGAAGGCGACAGAAATGCTCTGTCTCAAGGAAGGTACCTTCGTGAAGATAATTAACAAAAAAGCCTTCAAGATTTATACAAACACCAATCACTATACCGGCATAATCTTCGATCAGTTGGCGATTTCTGATTTCAAGGATGCCATTGCCAAGTTAAAAGGCAAATTCAGCGTCTATGTGTTTTCGCTGGGTGATGATTCTTTCGAGGAAGAGTTTGAGAATGTTGAACAAGAGGTCAAGTTGTCACCTATTCCAGAAGTGATCTTGCGGGTTTACAGAAGAATATTTAAATAATGCGACTTAAAAACTATCAAATTAACTCTATCAATGAACTATTAAGCAAGGCCAAGAAGTTACTCGCATATGCCGATAATAAAAAGCTAATTTTCAAAGCTCCCACCGGCTCCGGCAAGACCATTATGATGGCCGAGTTTTTGAAGCAGTTATGCGAGGATAAACAGGTTAAAACTCCGCTTTCATTCATTTGGACAACCCCAAGGAAGCTGCACAAACAGAGCAAGGATAAGCTGGATGATTATTACGAGCCGAGCCGGGCCTTGCGGTGTTCGTTCTTCGAGGATTTGGACGACAAGAGGATTGACCAGAATGAGATTTTGTTTTTTAACTGGGAGAGTATCAATAAAGAGAACAATATCTATATCCGTGATAACGAACAGGATAATAATCTATCAAACGTCATAGCTCAGACCAGGGAAGAAGGTCGGACAATAATCCTCATCATCGATGAGAGCCACCATCATGCCACAAGTGAAATATCGCAGAACTTAATCCGGGATATTGACCCCAAGTTGACGGTTGAAGTTTCGGCCACTCCGGTCTTGGAAAGTTCGGATGAGAATATTTTTGTCCAGTTGGAAGAGGTTAAGGCCGAAGGTATGATCAAGAAGGCTGTCGTTCTCAACCCAGAATTTAATAACGTCATAAAAGACGCCAAGGTTCAAAGCCAGCTTAGTAAGCAATCCGAAGAATTAGTCATCGAGCTTGCCCTAAAAAAAAGAAAAGCCCTTAAAGATGCCTACGCAAGGGAAAAAGTCGACATCAACCCTCTGCTGCTTGTGCAGTTGCCGGATCGTCATACCGCTCTTGAAGACGTGATAAAAGATAAAGTCATAGCGATTCTAAAAGATAAGCACAAAATCACGACCGAAAACGGTAGGCTGGCAATTCATCTTTCCGGTCATCATGAAAACTTGCCGAATATCAAAAAGTTTGACAGCGAAGCAGAAGTTTTGATCTTCAAGCAGGCTCTTGCTCTCGGCTGGGATTGTCCACGAGCCCAGATTTTAGTCCTTTTTCGTGATTGGCGGAGCATTGTTTTTTCGATTCAGACGATCGGTAGGATCATGCGTATGCCCGATCCCGATTATGGCCACTACACAAACGAAATCTTAAATTACGGCTATATCTTTACCAATCTGGAAGATATTGAAATTCAAGAAGACATCGCCAGAGACTATATCAGGGTTCACCCGTCACGTCGCCGTGGCGATTATTCGCCCTTGGGCATTCCATCCTGCCATTCAAAGAGGCATCGTGAAAGGACGAGGTTGTCGCCATTCTTTATCAAGGTTTTCCTGCAGGAAGCCGATGCCTACGGTCTCGCTAAAAAGATACAGAAGAAATCCGAGGGCCTGAGCGTAAAATTTATTTCGGATTTCAAAGCAGAAAGCGTTGACGCTTTGGTCGGACAGAAAATATCCGGCGATAGAGGCATCAAGATGATCGGCTTTGATCTGCAAAAGTATTTCAATTATTTCGTCAGAAAAAACCTTTCTCCGTTTCATCCCGAGGATCGCTCGATTGGCAGACTAAAAGAAGCGATTTATTATTTTTTTGACCGAACGCTGAATATGAAATATGAGGACGTCCAGGAAGCGATTGTCGAGATGGCATTAAGCGATGGAAATATTGAACATTTCAGGAATGTCATAGACCAGGCTAAGGAGAAGTATCAGCAGTATGTGTCAAAGCGGGAAAAAGAGCTTGATTATGATGAAAGCTGGGATGTGCCAGAGAGCATAAGTTATGGCTCCGTTTATTCGGAGATCGACCATAAATCGAAGTCGATAATGCAGCCGTTCTTTTGCAATGAAGCATCCGGAATTGAAATGGCGTTTATAGATTTCCTTGAAAAGCAGAATCGGATTCGTTGGTGGTTTAAGAATGGCGACAGGGATACGGTTTTCTTTGCTGTGCCTTATCAAGAAAATGGGGATAAAAAGCCTTTTTACGTTGATTTTATTGTTCGCATGAAAGACGGCTCAACTCGACTTTTCGATACAAAGTCAGGTTTAACCCGGCGAGTGGCAGGTTCTAAGATTGACGGCCTGAATGCTTATATTAAAGAAAACAATAAAAGAGGCAAAAAGCTATTTGGTGGGATCGTTACAAATACCGATACACGGAATTACGCCGGACGTTGGATCTATTTCAATAAGGATGCAAAGGTATTAACAAATAATAATGATAATTGGGAGAGTTTGACTTTTTAATTAAGGAGGTGTGAAATGGCGCTAAGAGGTAGGAATTGGTTTTTGGGCAAGTGTCTCGCAGAAGAACGAAGAAGAACAAAATTTTCTTTTCTATGCGGAAAGGCTCTTGATTTAGGTCTCATTGGTACGGAAAATACTCAAGGCCATATCTCGCAGGCCTGCGGAGCAGCCCAGGTATTTTTGAACAGATTTCCCAATCACAAGAGAAGTATAATCGGAGAATCTCCGTTTGAGCCTTATAAAGCCAGGGGTGCTTTGTTGAGGGATTTGAGAGGTTTTCTGTCAACCAAAACTGGGACTAACGGGAGGCCTGATTTCAATTATAGTTGGGATACTCTGAAATCGTGCTTAACTCGTAAGTATGGTAGAGGTTGTTCAGGGGGCGGGGGAGGGGATAACGAGTTTGAAATTGTGTTAAGATTGATGGCCGAATTTGTTTAAATAAGCCTGCGCTCAAAAGATTTGATAAACTTGACTTGACAAAAGTTGCATCTTATTATACAATTTGTCTATGCAGGACGAATATCACAATATTCTCTCTAAGATAAACGAGTATTCGAAGAGAAAGAAGGAAGGCCCAGATTCTTTTGCAGAGGAGCTGTCTCTTAAACTTAAAGCGTATAGGGCAAAGATGGATTTTAGCGTAGAAGATTTAGCTCGAGCCTTGGGAGTAACCAGGATGCAGGTTTGGCGTTGGGAAGAACGCAAGAGTAAGCCAAGCAATCTGGCCATGCAAAAGATGAAGGAATTAGAGATCCTGTAAATTTTTTTCCCCCAGTTTGTATCGCTTGTTGTAACTTTATAAACGAAAGTTATGTTAGCGTACAACGGGAGTAGCAGAGAGTAGGTATTGGTATGTTTAAAAAGAAAAAGAGGTATGGACCGCCGTTCGTCATGCTGGAAAAGGCGACTTTGGACAGCAAGGAGTGGAAGCAGCTATCTCCGCCTGAGATGCTTGTCTATATATACATAAAGAAGAATTATAACGGTAGGAACAACGGGGCCATTGTCCTTAGGTATTCAGAGCTCAAGCCTATATTTGCACCGGCCACGATCTCCAAGGGGCTAAAGGGACTGGCGGCTAAGGGCTGGGTTGAAAGGACGAAGTTTGGAGGCATATGCCGCTACACAAATATGTTTAAGCTAACAGGGCAGCATGACCGGATCAGATGAGCATACCTACTGGCATAATCTATATAAGGGTTCATTCTGTGAAGTCTCATCGAAACAGAGCTCAAGCTTACGACTATTCACAGATTGAAGCGTCAGCCATGGCGCAATCAGTCTGAGGTTTCATTTGGTGAATCGTGACGGTTCAATAACTGTAGTTATCTTCGGAGGAAGAATGCCCTTGAACGGAACAAATAAGTTTTGTGAGCAATGCTTGAAAGAATGTAAGCAATGGCGGCAGGTTGTGGTGGAGCGATGTCCTCATTTTGCAAGTACACAACCACAACATGCCAAATCAAAGAAGGCTGTGACCCTTCGTGAAGGAAGAAGCGCTCAAAATGCCTTTGCAGACGGGGGTATTTCAGAAGGAGGGGCGGAGTAGCCTGAATGTAGCAATAGCCAATTTTGGCGCATTGGTGTGCGGAGAGGGTAGCTGTTTAATAAAGAGGAGGAAAGATGGAGAAACAGAATTATGTAACAGCAAAGGAAATGGCCGAGATTCTGCGGGTTCCGATAAGCTGGATCTATCAGAATACCAGCGCCGGCAAGAAAAACGGCATTCCGTTCGTCAAGGTTGGCAAGTACGTTCGGTTTGACGTTCAGAAAGTCAGGTCATATTTTGAGCAACAGAAGGTAGAGCGTGAAAGGGGGAAGATATGAGAGGCACAATAGTCAGGAGATGCTCTGTTTGCCGAAGGCAAGGCATTAAGGGGCAGCCGAAGTGTAAGCACAAAGAGACTGTTTATGTGCTTGTGTACCGGCACGGCAAGAAGCAGAGGTGGGAGACGGTGGGGCCGAACAAGAAAGAGGCTGAGCGCCGGCTCGCTGAGACGATGTCCCAGATCAATAACGGAACCTATTCAAAGCCGGCCGAAATCGTCTTTCGAGATTTTGCTGCCAAGTGGCTTGAGGAGTACGCCATGACTTCAGTCAAAATCTCTACGTACCACACTTACCGGGCCGCCATAAATACTCATCTTGTCCCTATTTTTGGCGACTTGCCTTTGTTAGATATCACAACAGAGAGGATCCAAGGGTTTGTGGCGATCATCCTTAAGAAGCGAAGCCCGAAGACAGTCAACAATCTGATTACTTTGCTTAAAACCATCTTTAAATATGCAAGACGATGGGGTTTCTTGCGAGAAAACCCGGCCTTGGATATCGATCATGTCCGGTGTGAGTATAGGGAGATGGATTTTTTGAATCCAGAAGAGATGCAACTATTCCTCAAAGCTGCCAGGGAGCCTTTTAAAACACTGTTTTTGGCCGCCATTATGACCGGCATGAGAAGGGGGGAGTTGTTGGGCCTGCAATGGGGCGATATTGACTGGAACAGCAATACAATTTTTGTCCGCAGGAGTCTCTATTTTGCTAAGCGAAAAGAGATGCCTTCGGGGTCTGCTGAGTCACGTTGGCGGTTTATGACCCCTAAATCAAAGCGATCCATCCGAGCCATTGTAATGTCGCCGGCGATGAAGGAGGCGCTGGAAATCCATCGTATTAAATGTCCTGTTGGCCCATGCGACCTTGTATTTCCAAACAAAGAAGGCAATCCTATGGATCCATCCGGCATGATCAATAGAGAGTTTTTGCCGGCTTTGATGGTCGCCGGTCTACGCAAGATCCGCTTTCATGATCTGCGGCATTCTTATACGTCGCTTCTGATCGCCCAGGGTGAGCATATCAAGTTTATCCAAAGTCAGCTAGGGCATGCTTCAATCCAGACTACTCTGGACCGCTACGGACACATTCTGCCTTCTAACCAACAGGGAGTAGGGGCAAGGCTTGACAGCCAAGTTTTCGGTAGTTCTACGCCATTTTCCCCTACAAAAGTCTCGAGTCAGTCGAGCAACCCTGAGGCTACCGCTTCAAACCTTCCTTTATAAGAAGCACGGTTTGATGTAAAATAAAAAGTTGTAGAAACCATTCAAGCGGGCGACAGATAGGCTTGCAATGTCAAAGAAGAAACTTCAACCTACTCAAGTTCCTCGGGCGATTCAATATTCAGAACGGCTTCTCAATCCGGGCTTGTGGGTAGAAAAAGCCGGTGAACTTCTTAGAGCGGCGGACATCCTTAAGGTGGAAGTCGTAAAGTATTGGTCAGGATTTCGCGGCAAGGACAGTTTGCCCACTACCCGAAGTGTCCAGGGGCCATATTTCCTTCTGATTGCCTACGCCATCGAGAACTATTTCAAGGCTTTATTAATCCATAGGAAGCGAAAGTCGCTAAAGAGTAGGTTAATCTACGATCTCCCGCGATGGCTTAATCAACATGACCTGGTTAAGTTAGCGCGCGAAGTTAAGCTTACGTTGAATATAAGCGAGGCGGAACTTCTTTTTCGATTGTCCCAGAACTCAATATGGAAGGCACGCTATCCAGTTCCGACTGCTTCCGATGATCTCGTTACTACCAAAGAATTTTCGAAAGGAACTGTTTCTCTTATTGCCTATTTTAGCTCGGTGGATATCGGTCGAATCAACAATTTTATTGATCGTTTAAGGGGATATGTAGACGAGGAGCTAATCGGAAAAGATAAGAGCGTTTATAATGAGTGTAGTGGGGAGATCGGCAAGAGATAGAAGCGCATGGTTGTTTTCAGGCTAACACCGTGCTAACAAAACAAGCTCTCGCCGGCTGAAACAAGCCAAAGCAGCAGACAAGCCGTTTTTCTATATCACTTACCAGAAGAAAGAGTTAGCTAGCAATAGCAAGTGCCATAGAAGGCCTAGGGCGAACTCATAACCTTGAGGTCGTCAGTTCAAATCTGACCCCCGCAACCATTACAACACTAAGGGAGTTAACGCGTTACAGCGTTGGCTCCCTTTTTGTTCTTCTGATCAAAACAGGCTGTGCTAACAGAACTTCCTTCTGAGGTCTATCCCTGCCTTAATTAGACCCCCCCAGGGGTGTCGTCTTTTTTACCATCGGGTAACATCAATGACCACC
>SDBU01008345.1_pt1 | contig 11788 bp, 11 predicted proteins | sample 2277071 | NCBI WGS metagenome assembly SDBU01 (sample SAMN10397929, study PRJNA504765) | marine sediment metagenome | isolation source: marine sediment core GS08_GC12, 126 cmbsf | place: Arctic Ocean: Gakkel Ridge, Loki's castle | collected 2008
CCATCACGTCTTACTCTTGCCTTGGGCGCCGCCATCTGAATTAGAGCTTCCATAGCTCTCTCCGCTCGCGTTTCCTGCATAAAGCCAACAACAGCGTTGAGTAAGAGCACCCCCAGGATTACCCCAGCATCTATGAAATGCTCCACAACAACTGAGATTATGGCAGCAACGAGGAGTACATATATAAGAGGACTGAGAAATTGCCTGAGGAAAACCAGTATCGGTGGGGTTTTCTTCTTCCCCCTTAACTCGTTGGGACCGTACTGGAGTAACCGTGCCTTAGCCTCGGTTTCAGTGAGTCCCGAACGCCTAGAATTAATTGCCAGTAATGCTTCATCCGAGCTAATATTATACCATTGCTCTTTCACGCCTCTCACTATACCAAAATCCGATAGTTGACATCCACACTTGGAGCCACACTGGAGACAAACTTAAAGCTCCTGGGGGTGAACAAAGTGGCTTGTATTCTATTTCCTAGGGTCAGGAGTTAGTAGCCGGGCTATAATAGACCTGACGGGTTCCGGTGAGGCGCCATAATCTGGCCTGTCAACGGCTTCGGACTGCTCCTTGTTCTCAATCCTAATATACCTCATGGTGGTGTTAAGGCTTTTGTGACCGGCGAGGTCTTTTGTGGTGAACGGCGCCACACCTTTCTGGTGCAGCCTGGTGCAGAAAGTATGCCTCAAGATATGGGGGCCTCCCTTACCCTTGTTGATACCGGCCAATTTCAGATATCTTTGCACTATACCATAAATATAGCGACGGCCTGGCTTTCCCCCATTGGTTCCGACAAAGAGCCTGCCATTTTGACCCTCTGGACGGTTGGTCAGATACCTTGCTAGTACGTTAATCGTCTCAGCGTTTAGATGGAGGTACTGCTCTTTATTCCCCTTTCTGGTTATCTTTATCTGGCCTCGCCTAAGGTCAACATTGACTAGCTCCAGTTTTGCCAGCTCCGATACCCGCAGCCCAGTATGAAGGAAGAGGATGACCATCGCCAAGTCGCGTTCACGAACTTGCAGCCCGGCTTCCCGAGCTATCGTCGTCAAAAGATGGATAGACTCCTCGTCGGTAAGGTATACCGGCTCTTTGTGTGGTATCCTTGGGCTCTTTACCGAGGCTGCCGGGCTAACTTCTAGCTCTTCGTTCTCCACCAGGTAGTTGAAGAATGACTTTATCGCTGCCAGTTTCCACGCCCTGGTGGCACTGGAGTTACCTCTGCTGTTGGCCAGATAATCCAGATAGGCTCGAATGTCAGCCTTGGTGACTTCTCCTACTTCAAATATACTCCTCTGATGCAGGAAGGAGATCAGCCCCTTTTCTATATCAAGCCGGTATGCTTCGATGGTGCCCTGAGAAAACCCCTTCTCAATCTGAAGATAACGCAGAAACTTGTTTAACTTGCTTTTCATGTGCCCCTCCTTTTAGGCACTAGCATACCAGCCAACTAAATAGTATTTTAGTTGGCGGCACACGTAGACAGGATTTAAGCCTAAAAAAGGCGAACGGCTTGACACCCAGCAGGCAACTCTTACGGTTTGCCAAATCCAAATTGTCCTTGTTATAATAGTGTTGCTCCAAAAGTCAGGGCATTAGCCCAGGCGAACCACGAAGGCATCAATATGATGCCCCCGAGTGAGTAAAGTGGTCGCCGACTTTTGGAGCAAAAGAAGGTGCCTAGCCCGCAAGGGGGCTTTCCTTTTGTCCTTCGGACTAGGCAAGCCAAGGGGGGGTAGTAGGCAGTTTTAATTCAATTGTAGTGACTTTTTTACACTAAAACTTGACTAAAATACTATTTATTGCTATGGTAACTGTGATGAATGAGAAGGTTGTCAGAAAACCGCGCAATGTGAAGATAAACCCAGACACTCTCCACGAAGCTCGAGTAGAAGCACTGCGTGCAAGAAAGACATTGGGAGAGTGGCTTGAGGAGGCAATAGACGAAAAGATTGAGAGAGAAGAAAAACAGCTAAAATAGAAAAGACCTGCCGTAAACAGGTCTTTCTGGGGTAGTTAAGTAGTGCTATTTTATAGCTATTCTTATTGTAAACCAATCCTGAAGATAAGTCAAGGAAATGGGCCCAGGGACCCAAAGTGTGGGTGGATACCTTTGAGCCGTTTTGCTTTATTAGGGCGGTTGAGTATGAGTGTTGAATAGCATCCCGTTCCTTGAGTGAGAGTGGCTCAGGAAAGCCGGGGAGGCTGTAAGTAAGCGGGGGACTCTGGAGGGAGGTGAGAAATGAGGTAGTTAGATTGGATACCGGAATGACTAAATAAGTATAAGGAGATTGAAATGACAAGGAAAAAATTATTATTGTTGCTGGGCAGTGTCTGTCTAGCCCTGATGCTGTTGGTGCCAGTTGTGGCAAGCTGTGCAGCCCCAACGCCGACACCAACCACACCAGAAGTCATAGAGTGGCGGATGCATACGGAAGACTCTCTAGGGGAAGAAGTAACTGCCGTACATTTTGAGTTGGCTGAGGCAATCAAAGAAGCCAGCAATGGTAGGCTATTGATTGACGTATATCCTGGAGGGGCACTAGGGTTTGACCGTGAGACAGTATTACCTCTCGTAGGAGAACATGCGCTCGAGATGGCTGTTGTATCTTTCGTCTGGCTTTCAGGTACGGAGCCAATACTGGATATGAGTACTCTTCCGTTCCTAAGCGCGGCTCCAGAGGGTTTGCCGATTATTTCCGAAGCAGCCAGACCCTTCTTTGAGGAAGCGTTGGGTCGGCACGGTGCTGCATTGCTAGCCATGTGGGGGAGCCCCTCCAACAACCTAAATTGTAATAAGAAAGTAACAACGGTGGAGGATTGGGAGGGACTCGTACTAAGGAGCCCTGGTGGCATGGTAAATAAGATTCACGACTGCTTGGGTGCATCGTCGGTCTCTCTTAATAAGAGTGAGGTTTATCTGGGTGCGCAGACAGGAATTGTTGATGGCTTACTGTACAGCGCGCCGGGTGTCATGGGTGCAAGCTACTATGAAGTGTTCGACTATGTGAACCTATGGGGTGTTCGGGCTGTTCATAAGTGCCTTATAGTTGACTCGGCTGCTTTTAATGCCTTACCAAAGGACCTCCAGGATGTGGTCATGGAAAGTCTTTCTTTGGTGGTGGACAAGTACTGGGATGCAGAATATTATAGCGGACTAGCGCTACTTGACGTTCTTAGGGATAAAGGGATGGAAATCGTCCCAGTAAGCGATGAGGAACTTGCCAGAGCAGCAGCTCTAACGAGGCCAGTTTGGGATGAGGTTTTGGCTGCATCTGGTCCTGAAGGGCTTGAATGCCTTAATTCCATACTAGAAGCTCTCGGGCAAGCCCCGTATAAGTAAGCAATACCTAAAGAGAGAGGATAAAAATGAGGGTTCTGGGTGTGTTCAAACCATTAGGAGCTATGTGGAGTTTTATACTTGGTGGAGTTATTAGGTGGCTTGGCATATCGATAGTTATCATTATGGCATTTTTTGTTGCTGCAAGTACAATAAGCCGGTATCTATTTAATAAACCCGTTCCCGCGTATGATACATATGTAGGGCTCATGATGGTGGTAATTATCGCTTTCGGTGCAAGCTATGTTCTTAGGCAAGGAAAACACCCAAAAGTTGGTATTGTAGTAGATAAGCTGCCACCTAAGGTGGCAGCTTATCTACAAGTGATTGGAGATTTTATTAGTCTTGTGGTCGTTTTCTTACTTGTTGTAGCAGTAGCGAAGATAACCCTGATTTCCTTCGCATCCAAACTCATAGAGGAAAGCACAGGATTCCTTATGTGGCCTATGTATCTCTTGGTTCCCGTCGCTTTCTCCTTACTGGCAATCGAGTTTACCTACCAGACTGCTCAATCAATAAAAAAATTGTCAGCCTTAAGAGGGCATCTGAAAGGTAGGGGTTAGAATGGAGTGGCAGTATATTGCTTTCTTATTTATAGGGCTTCTGTTTGTGGGACTCCTCTTTGGCATAAGGATCTTTGCCGTCCTGATGGGACTAGGTGTTCTCGGCATTTACCTCTTTATGAATCCATGGATGGATATTTTGTTAGGTTACCAGACTTGGCATAGCTTGGTAATGTTCGTAGTAGCTGCAGTACCCCTATTCATATTCATGAGTGAAATACTTGTTGTGAGTGGGGTTAGTTCTCTCATGTATGAAGCTGCAGCGCCTATCTTTGAACGCCTGCCGGGAGGACTTCTTCACTCGAATATAGGTGTTTGTGCTATTCTTGCCGCCACCACTGGGTCACTTCTGACAGGAACAGCAGCCGTCGGTACTGCAGCGCTACCTGAGCTAAAGAAAAGGAAATATGACCCTGCCCTGGTTTGCGGGTCACTCGCAATTGGAGGCACCTTGGGAACGATGATTCCCCCCAGTATTACCTTCATCATCATTGGAGCTCTGGTTGGTATGTCTGTTGGCAAACTTTTCATAGCTGGGATAATCCCTGGTCTTATGCTTGCGGGACTGTATATGACTTATATTTTGGTGAGAGCCTTGCTGCAGCCGAAGCTCGCTCCGAAGTCTGCAGAGCTCAAACCATTGGGGTCAAGTTTGAGAGGTTTGCTGAAAGTCTGGCCTGTTGCAATACTTGTGGTGGTAGTACTGGGCTCTATCTACGGGGGGATTGCAACACCTACTGAAGCAGCATCTCTAGGCTGTATGATAGCTATGCTTGTAACTTTAGGGTACCGGAGGCTTACATGGGAGGTATTGAGAAAGGCAGCACAACAGTCGTTTAGTGCAACCTCCATGGCCATCATGCTGTTCTTAGGCGCCAAACTCATAGGTACCCCCCTGGCGAACCTTGGAGTGTTCCTAAGATTGACAGAGTGGATGATTGCCCTCCCCCTACAACCCCTTGGGATATTGGTAAGCATCTATGTGATGTACTTCATCTTAGGAATGTTTATGAGTGGATTGCCGGTAGTGGTAATAACCCTGCCCTTGGTCTGGCCTATTTTGATTGGACTGGGTTATGATCCCATTTTCATAGGGGTGGCCATAGTAATGCTCTCCGAGTGTGGTTCCATCACGCCTCCGGTAGGACAACTCCTTTACTTTATTCAAGTATTGGCTCCGGATGTTCCTTTCAAAGCAGTTGCCTCCGGGTGCCTTCAGTTTGCCGCCGTGCTGATGGGGGGGTTAGCCATATTGACCGCCTTCCCCCAGTTGGCCCTATTTCTGCCTGGAATGATGGAGTTTTGAAACGGATAAAGGTTATTAGTACAATGTTTGGTTGCTATTCTCTAATGTCAGGAGGTGTAACCACACAAGTAGGGCGCAAGTTGCCCTACGAAAATCAATAGGAGGCGAAAGATGTTTAATGATCTCAGGGAGTTTATACAGAAGGTAGATGAGTTAGGAGAATGTAAAGTAATCGAGGGGACCGATTGGAACCTAGAGATAGGAGCCATCACTGAGCTATTACGGGATACTCCGAACCCTCCATTGCTCATCTTTGATAAGATTAAAGGCTATGAAGCTGGATACCGGGTTGCCACCAACATGTGTATTACTCCTAGGCGAATTGCGTTAGCCTTAGGTCTGCCCCTGGAAGCCAGTGGTATAGAGTTAGTCGAAGCGTACCGAGCTAAGTTGAAGACAGAAATCAAACCTATACCTCCAGTGGAGGTTAAAACTGGACCGGTTATGGAGAATGTGCTCACCGGGACTAACATTGATCTTTTCAGGTTCCCCACCCCTAAGTGGAATGAGCTTGACGGCGGAAGATACATAGGTACAGGCGATATGGGTATAATGCGAGACCCTGACGGAGGCTGGATAAATCTCGGCGTCTACCGCGCTCAGATCCACGACAAATCTACAATGACCGTCGGAACCTGGCCCGGTCATGATGGCGAGATAATCAAGAGAAAATATTGGGCTAGAGGACAGAGCTGCCCAGTAGTTATCACTTGTGGTCAAGAGCCAATGCTGTGGACTGCAGCTACCAGGGAGGCTGCTTGGGGACTCTCTGAATACGATGTCGCTGGAGGGTGGAGAAACAAGCCCATCGATGTTGTCAGAGGAGTGACCACCGACCTTCCTATCCCAGCCACGGCCGAGATTGCCATCGAGGGAGAGATCGTGCTACCTGAAGTGGAAACAAGGCTAGAGGGTCCCTTTGGGGAATGGAGCGGGTATTATGCTCGTGGCATAGTACCAGAGCCGGCGATGAGGGTTAGTGCTATACTTCACAGGGACAACCCTATAATCCAGGGGGCCCCACCGTGTCGTTATAGACGAGAGGGCGGGTCTATCCGCAAATCTGCTATAGCTTGGAATGAGCTGGATAGGAATGTCCCAGGAGTGAAGGGGGTTTGGGTGATAGAGGAGGCTACATCAATGGGGATTATGGTCATATCCCTCAAGCAGGAGTATCCAGGGCATGCGAAGCAGGCCGCTTTGGTAGCTGCTGGCTCCAGGACTGGGGCACGCTTCACGATGCTCATAGTGGTAGACGAGGACATAGACCCGTCCAACATGTCCCAGGTTCTATGGGTACTGGGTAGCCGGGTTGATCCAGAGACCTCCATCGACGTTGTAGGTGGCCGTTTTGGAGCAGCAATGTTCCCGATGTTATCTCCGGAAAAGAGAAAGCGTGGTGATTTTGAAATGTCTCGGTTAATCATTCTTGCCTGCAAACCTTACTACTGGATCAAGGATTTTCCGGCGTCAGCCGGGGTGAGTCCAGAGCTAGCCAAGCAGATTAAGGAGAAGTGGAAGGAACTTTTTTGATGTCACTCGTAGCAAGACTATGAGGGGGTAAACACAAATGTTACCTAAGGATTTCAGGGGATATCTGGGTTACCTGGAGAAGAATGGAAAGCTACTTAGAGTCAAAAAGGAGGTTGATGTCAAGCATGAGATTGCTGCTGGCATCCGTAAGGTATCTGATACCGATGGGCCAGCCCTCTTGTTTGAGAATATCAAAGGCTATCCCGGTTGGAGGGTGGCCGGTGGGCTATACGCTACCAAAAAACTCATGGCCCTGGCTTTGGAAACAGAGCCCGATGAGCAGAAGCTTCTTCAGCGTTACCTAGACTGCGACGAGAAGAGGATTAAGCCGAAGCTGGTCTCCACTGGTCCGGTAAAGGAAGTCATTATCAAAGGTGATGACGTTGACTTAACCAAGCTGCCTATCCCAACTTACAGTGAGAAAGACTCAGGGCCTTATTTGATTCCGGCTGCAGATATTGCCCGACATCCAGAAACAGGCATACAGAATGTCACCATAGGTAGAAGAATGATATTAGGCAAGAATAGAACAGCGCTACGCGGGACACCACCAAAGCAAATGGGAATAATAATTTCTGCTGGTGAAGAGAAGGGGCAAGGCGTAGGGATAGCAACTGTTCTGGGGGCTCCACCTGAGTTAACCCTCGCCAGCCAAATCAGAGTCCCCCTGGGTGTTGATGAGACTGAGATTGCGGGTGCATTTCGGGGGGAGCCACTGGAAGTGGTGAAGTGTGAGACAATAGATGTAGAGGTTCCAGCTCATGCTGAGGTTATTATCGAGAGTGTAACCATACCTGGCGAACGGAAGGTCGATGGCCCCTTTGGTGATTACAGAGGCAGTTATGTATCGCCTGACAGTAGCGTCCGAGGTGATTGCTTTGTAGCAAATATTACTGCCATAACCATGAGAAAGAACCCAATCTTTCAAGCCATAGCCACGGGCTTACCGATGACCGAGGACCACTGGCTCGAAAAGTGGGCTCTTACTGCTGCTGCTTACCGTGTAGTGACTCGGTTAGCTCCCTCCCCGGAGTACATTAAAGGACTCAACTTTGCCGAAGGCGGTGCTCCTCATTGTATGGTAGTCTCTATACGCAAATGGAGCGATCGAGCGCCACTAGACATAATATATACTCTTCTCTCACATTATCTAACGATTAAGAACGTCATAGTTGTAGACGACGATATTGACATCTATACTCCCTCTGATGTTCTGTGGGCTTGGGTTGCAAGGGTATCACCAGAGAAAGATATTGTTGTACTTAGAGGAGGTACTCATAGAGGCATGGGTACCTCCAGGTGGGGTATGGATGCCACTGCGCCAATAGCGGATAGGGAATGGTATACCAAAGCTGTTCCTCCTGGGGTAGATAAGGTAGATTATGTTTAGGTAATAAGGCGAACACTCAGTTGCTGGAGGAAAATGGAATGGAGGTAAGAACAGAAAAGGTGTGTGCCGCTAGGGGAACTGAGCTTAGCTGCAAGGGGTGGCAGCAAGAAGCCGCTCTTAGGATGTTGATGAATAATCTGGATCCAGATGTGGCTGAGTCCCCAGATGAGCTGGTAGTCTATATGGGTGGCAGAGCTGCTCGCACCTGGAAAGACTACGACCTCATTGTTAAAGCGCTGAGAGCATTGGAAAACGATGAGACTCTAGTCATTCAATCAGGAAAGCCAGTAGGAGTATTCAAAACATTCGAGGATGCTCCTCGAGTTATAATGGCGTGTAGCTTTATAGTTCCAGAATGCGCTACCCATGAGGCATTTAGAGAGTTGCTGGAAAAAGGGCTGACTATGCAGGGTGGCCTTACCGCGGCATCGTGGTTTTATACCGGTTCACAGGGAATAATAGGGACGACTTACCATACCTTGGCTGCGGTTGCTCACCAATCTCTTCACCTTGATTCATTAAAAGGAAAACTGGTTTTGACTTCCGGGTTGGGTGGAGCCGGCAGGAATCAACCTATAGCCATCACCATGAATGAAGGCGTAGGCATTATCGTTGAAGTGGATAGAAAGAAAATTGAACGCTCCCTGCGCTCTGATATTAAATTCCTAGATACCTGGACCGATAACCTGGATGAAGCCCTGAAAGTGGCCCAAGAAGCTAAACAGAAGGTGACCCCCCTCTCCATCGGCCTTCTAGGTAATGCCGCTGATGTCTACCCCGAGTTTATCAAGAGGGGCATCGTCCCAGATATTGTTAGTGACCAAACGTCAGCCCATGATGAGTTAAACGGCTATGTGCCGGCGGGCATTCCCTTTGAAGAAGCCATCAAGCTCCGGGAAAGTAGCCCTAACAGGTATATCAAGATGAGCTATAAATCGATGGTGAACCACGTCCAGGCAATGAATGATTTGCAGAAGATGGGAGCAGTCGTCTTTGAATTTGGAAACTGGATTCGTAGACAGGCACAGAGAGGTGGCTTAGAAAATGCCTACCAGTTTCCAGGTTTTATTGATGGCTACATTCGTCCCCTGTTCTGTCAAGGCATAGGTGGATTCAAATATGTAGCCCTCTCCGGTGACCCTGAGGACATTTATCAGATGGACGAAGTGGTGGCCAAGCTTTTCCCAAGGTTAGAAGGGTGGATTAAAATGGCTCAGCAACGAATTCCTTTCCAGGGGTTGCCAGCAAGGGTCTGTTGGTTGGGCCATGGAGAGCGAACTGAGGCTGGCCTTTATTTCAACGAACTCGTACGGAGGGGCAAGGTAAGAGCGCCGGTAGTCCTTGCAAGATGCCTCCTTGATTGTGGCTCTGCGGCATCTCCTGACACCCAAACAGGGAACATGAAAGACGGAAGTGATGTGATTGGCGATTGGCCAATATTGAAAGGCTTATTGAATGTCGCCAGTGGAGCTTCCTGGGTGTCAATGATTTCGGAGCCGGAGATTTACGCCACCGGGATGGCAGTCGTGGCTGATGGGACTGAAAAGGCGAAGGAAAGGGTAGAGAAGTCTTTAACCGCCGACACCGGCTTGGGAGTCACCAGGCTTGCCGATGCTGGTTATGAATTAGCGATACAAACGGTTAAACAAAAGAATATTAACGCTCTAGTGATTTGAGATAATTAGTCAATCTTATGCTAGGACAAAATGCTTGCCGAAAAAATAGCTGGTTTTATCTTCGGGACTACTTCTGAACAATTGCCCTTTACAGTTGTGGATGCTGCTAAGAGAGCGATCATCGATTGTTTGGCGGTATCTTTGGCAGGCTCAGGAGAGACTGCTAGTAAAAAGGTAAAGGAATATGTTAAGGAAATAGGAGGTAGAAGTGAATCTGCAATTATAGCCAGTGGTTTTAGGAGCCATGCCAGTCTCGCTGCACTCGCTAATGGTACCATGGCTCACGTGCTGGACTATGATGATACAGAGTGGGACTGGATAAGCCATCCTTCTGCGGTTATGTTACCGGCGGCACTGGCTATTGGTGAGAGGGTAGGGGCTTCGGGTAAAGACGTATTAGCGAGCTATGTTGTGGGCTATGAAGTAGGAACCAGGTTGGGTTTGATCTGTGGGAGTGCCCAGTATAAGTTAGGTTGGCATACAACCTCTACCATAGGAAGCTTGGCTGCTTGTGCTGCTGCTTCTAAGTTGCTTCAGCTTGAAAAGCAGAAAATAAGGTGGGCTTTAGGTATCGCTGCTTCCTTAGCTTCAGGTCTACAGTGCAACTTTGGAACCTCGACTAAATCTTTCCACGCCGGTCATGCAGCTGCGAACGGTGTTATGGCGGCTCTCTTAGCTAAAAATGGATTCACGGCTGCTGAGGACGCGCTAGAAGGTAAAAGAGGGTTCTGCCAAACCTTTGGTGGGGGTAGAAAATTCCGGTTCTCCTTTGCACCCCGCTCATTAGGTTTCTCTTGGCGCATCGTTTCACCATGGATAGCCTTAAAGGCCTATCCATGTTGTCTCTCCGCGCATCCCAGTATAGACGCCGCTATTCATTTGAAGAAGAGGTATGGCCTTCAATCCGATGACATTGCTGGAGTAGAATGCCGAACTAGCGAAGCAATACCCCACAGTTTGCCTTTTCACGAACCGAAGACTGGGTTGCAAGCTAAATTTAGCCTAGAGTATTGTGTTGCGCGGGCTCTTGTTGAGGAGAAGTTGTCTCTGAAGCACTTTTCTGACGAAGCAGTCCGAGACTCGAGTTCGGGAGCTTTCTCGCAAGGTAAAGTACGTGCATCCAGAGGGGTTACCAGAGGAACTGGACCTTCCTCAGGAGGTCATAGTAAAGCTATGGGATGGAAATAGATATTGCATGAAGATTGGTATGTATGAGTCGAAAGGCCAGCCACAGAATCCTCTGACCTTGAAAGAGCTTTTTTCTAAGTGTAGGGAGTGTGCTTCGTTAGCCCTTCCACCTGAACAGGTCGAAGGCTTTTTGCAATTGGCGTGGGACTTAGAATTACTTAAGGACATTCGCGAACTTATGGCTATATTGTGCTTTGTTCAAGAATTCTATCCCGATAAGGAGTGCCGGGGAAGAAATCCCCACCAAGGGGACCCTTTGCTATTTGTAATTTAAGCTCGTAGGTTCGAATCCTACTGCTCACAACGTCTGCGCGCGCAGACGTTGAAAGGTCGGTATCATTCTGCCTGCCAGTTATGAGGCCGTGATATGCAAAAGCCTGTTGAATACACAGCTAATGAATTCTGGAGGCAATACGAAATAATAAACAAAGGAGGGAAACCCCGTCCGGTTAGGCTGAAAGGAACCGTGGAAAACATGTCATACGGGCAAACACTATGGACAAATTTATCATAGCCATTTCTGGTGCCTCAGGAAGCATTTATGGCATAAGACTACTTGAAGTCCTGCGTAAATTGAATGCAGAAGCAATTCTTATTGTATCTCGGACAGCAAAAGACATAATCAGATATGAAACGGATTTTACCTTAGATGATGTTGCCAAATTAGCAACCGTCTGTTATGAGGAAGGGGACTTCTTTGCACCTATAGCCAGTGGGACCTATTTTGTTAATATTAAAGCAATGTGTGTTGTGCCTTGCTCAATGAAGACCGTATCTGCCATTGCCAATGGATAT
>SDBU01008346.1_pt1 | contig 11788 bp, 14 predicted proteins | sample 2277071 | NCBI WGS metagenome assembly SDBU01 (sample SAMN10397929, study PRJNA504765) | marine sediment metagenome | isolation source: marine sediment core GS08_GC12, 126 cmbsf | place: Arctic Ocean: Gakkel Ridge, Loki's castle | collected 2008
TATAATTCAGAGTTATCTGTTGACCTCAGCACCTTTAGTTGCTCTGGTTAATTCCAGGATATATTGCCCGCGCCTACCAGAGAACGCTACTTTACCAGCGGTGAGTTACTTTGTTCGAGGTGGCCTATCTACTCCTTATATACCAGGGATAGTAAACCCCTCAGTTCAGTTTGATTGTTGGGCAGCCAATCCCATAGATGCTCGGAAGGTTTACCGGGCTTTGTATGATGCTTTGCAAGGTATTCAGAACCAAATCGTGACCATCGATGGTAGTGCCAATGTTATGTTTCTTTGCGAGGAAGATAATAGCATCCTCTCATCCTGGGATATTTCAAATCCAATAAGGCCAGTAAAGTTAGATGAATTGGTCTTTAGTGGAGTTGCAGGTGCTCTTACCATCAACAGGAGAGGAAATTTTGTCTTTATAGCAGCGAGGGAAACTAATGCTGTCCACTCTGTGGACATTAGTAACCCAAAAGCCTTAAAGTTGGCCGATACCTTAGCCGATGCAGTTAATTTGAACGGACCTCATGGCTCAGACCTTTTTGGCGATTATCTTTATGTGTGTTGTTTTGATGGTGATATGTTCACCATCGTTGATATATCTGACCCATATAATCTTGCGCTAAGGGGTTCGGCCACTGAAGCGAATTTTGATGGAGTTCACGATGTTGTTGTCGCTCTTCCTTATGCTTATGTCACATCTCATTACGGGACTGGAGGAGGACCTAACGATGGCGAGATTGCTTGCGTTGATGTGTCGGATCCAGATAATCCCATAGTTATAAGTTTATCTACAGAGAAATCACAGTTCGCTCACATAGTCAAGAGGGGCAATTCCCTTTTTGCGGGTGGGACTGACCTTGCCGGCGGATATCTCTATGCTTATGACATATCTACTCCAACAACCTTAACCTTCGTAAGTAAACTGTTGGGTGGATTTGGATATTGGATAGCATTGACCGGCTCTAAAGTAGTTTCTTGTGATGCTAACACGCGGCTTAGACTTTTAGATGTGTCCGACCCTGCTAGCATGAGCATACTAGATGCATGGTTTGAAGCTGGAGTAGGAGACATGAGAAATGTGGTCATTAAGGATAACAAGTATGTTTATGTATCAGCCACGGATACAGATGAGGGTGGTGGTGTCTTTAAGGTATTTGAAATTATGTCGGATGATACCTTAGAACTAAGGTTTGATAGTCCGCTGATTTCTGCTGACCCTGCCTGGAGGCTACGAAACATACTTATTGCAGGCAACTATTCAATTTTAAGCGCCATTGAGGAAGTGCAAGGGCAAGACCTCGTGGATGCTGAAATACCGAACTATTTCAGGGTAGTAACTTCCTTTGAGGTAGGGATTAGGGCGGAATAGGAAGAGGAACAGCTAGATTTAACGTACAAGGTCTCTGGTGGTGGTCTGTGAGTATATCACTGATTGCATATTAAATATATTGGGAGGTAAAGATGGAACATGAAGAAGAAGTAAAAGTAGAGGAGGTACAAGTGGAGGAGATAAAAGTAGAGGAGGCTCCAAAGAGGGCGGCTAGAAAGCCCAAGGTGGAATCCAGGCCACAGGAAATAGAATCTCGCTATCAAGAGCATCTAAAAAGAGTAGGAGGTAACTAATCATGGCAAAAGTAATCGAGAATGTACTAACAGGAGTAGCAACGCTATTCGTTAGAGAACCTAACGATGCCTTAGCGGAATGGTCAACTACTCAACAGCAAGCAGGTAGTCAATCAGTAAAACTTCACAAGGGCGGTTCAGGCAATAACGGAAGCACTCATTTCCAGATGACCCCGCCTACCGGCATCACGCTGGCAGCTTGGACGATTGGCATCGCAGCCAATCAATATAGCTTCTATCACTGGCTTCAGGCCATTACGGCCAACTGGATGCAGATGGAATTTCGCTTTGAAGACCCCAACAGTGATGCATGGGTGGAGATAACCTGGGCACATCTCCAGAATACACTAGGGACTGGGGCATGGGTACAGTCAATCTTAGCCGATGCTGACCTCGGTGGTTATGGCGGTGTTGGTGAAACAGGAACGTCATTCTTTAACTGGTCGCCGCTTACACTTATGAGTGGTATGGAAGCCGCAGTGCTAGGAGAGGCCGCGGTGACAGACCCAGCCGACTGGATACTTTCAAGGGTAAGACTGGAACTCTGGGAAGCGACACCGGAACGAACTTGCTACGTTGACACCCTGGTAGTCGCCAACGTGGCCTACACTATCGAACCGGGGGGAACCGCTCCGGCAATGTCTTTGAGCAGCCCATTCACCCCGGTTGGCTATACTGACGACGGCGTTATAATAACGTATACTGCCGAAGGGAATGATATTGAGGTTGAAGAGGAGACATTCCCTATAGATTGGGCATTAACCAAAGAAACGGCAGACGTTACCTGTAACATGGCTGAAAGTTCTCTTCGCAATATGAATAATGCGATGTCCGGTGCTGTACTTTCGGGCAATATCCTGACTCTAGGTGGCGGTGTGAGGAAGACAGTAAATCTTAAAATACAGGGCATAAATCCTGACGGCTTGCTAACGGAAATATTTATTCCGAAAGCAATTGCAATGGGTGCTGTTGGGATGGCATTTACGAAAGATGCGAAGACCGTCCTGCCAGTGACATTCCATGCGCTAAAGCCTACGGGATCTGAGGCTGTCACAGTAGTCTATAATGCTGCCTAGTAAATAAAAGGAGCGGAAATGAAAGAGAGAACCGAAGAAGATAAGATTGCGCAGGCCGGGTTGCAAGTGATTCTAGGAGGGCGGGCGTTTGAAGTCCGCCCTCTTGTTATCCGTGATTCCAGGGAGTGGCGTAAGAAGGCCATTGCTCTAGTCGCCCCACTCCCTGGATATACCAATATAACAACTGATGACATGGAAAGTTTTGAGGCTGCGCTAACGGCATTGTTAGTAACTATGCCTGATCAATGTATCGACCTTTTCTTTGAATATGCTAAGGATTTAGATCCAAAAGAGGTTGAGGGTATAGCTACTGATGCCGAGATGGCGGAGGCTTTTGAGCAGGTGCTTGAGATAGCCTTCCCTTTAGCTCAAAGCGCTCCGGAGATGCTCAAGAGGTTGCGGGCGGAGCCGGAGGAAGTGAAGAAACCCCGGAAGACCACGCGCTCTCCGTAGGCGGCGCTTTCGAGTTCCTGATGTCTGAGTGGCATGTCACCCCAGACTATATCGTAAATAATTGGACGGACGAACTATTTGACCTTATGGTTAAAAAACTTGTGGAGAGGAAAGAGCAGGAAAGGGATGCTATGCAGGCAAGTTCGAGACCTATTGCGACTTCAGATGGGAGCGGACTTGACCGTATGGGCAGCATGGTTAAGGTGATAAGAAAAGATGGCGATTAGTGTTGGCGATGCAATACTTAAACTAGGTGTGGATACTACCGACCTGGAACAAGGTATGAAAGGTCTAGGTAACTCCATAAAGAAGCACCAAAAGGCTATCGGTATCGGTATGGTAGCTGCTGGTGGTGTGATATTGGCTGGTTTGGGTGCGAGTCTAAAAGCGGCTGCTGACTTTGAGGCCGCTATGCGGGAAGTCAACACCATGATGGGACTATCTCAAGAGGAATTCAAGGACTTCTCGAAAGAGGTGCAGAGCCTTGCATCTGACCTTGGTGTTGATGCTGTTGACTCGGCAAAGGCTTTATATCAGGCCATATCAGCAGGTGTCCCCAAGGATAACGCCATTGAGTTTTTGGCAATAGCAACCAAGGCAGCCATCGGAGGCGTGACAGATACAGCCACGGCTGTTGATGGACTTTCTACTGTTATTAACGCCTTCAAGCTCCCACTGTCTGATACTCAAAAGGTAGCTGATTTGATGTTCACCACAGTCAAGGGTGGCAAGACTACCTTTGAAGAACTGTCTGCCAGTTTATTCCAAGTTGCTCCTATAGCGGCAGCGTCCGGTGTTAGCTTTGAGGAAGTCTCGGCAGCTCTAGCGACTATGACCAAACAGGGTGTCCCGACCAAGATAGCTACAACTCAATTAAGACAAGCGATGGTAGCTTTACAGAAGCCTACGGCCGATATGGCCAAGGTCATAGAAGAAATGGGTTATGAATCTGGGCAGGCTATGCTTGAGGAATTGGGATTTGCTAAGGCATTAAATGTTCTAAGGGACGCCACGGGCGGAAGTAATGAAATGCTGATGACGATGTTTGGCTCTGTGGAGGCAGGGGCGGCTGTCCTTGCCCTAACGGGCGACAATGCCCTGATGTTTGCCGATGACCTAAAGTCCATGGCCAATGCAGAAGGAGCGGCCACTGATGCCTTCAATGAGATGGAGGAGAGTGCTACTCGTCAGATGGCAGCGCTTAAGGCATCGTTTAAGGATGTGACGATTACGGTCGGAAACGTCCTTCTGCCGATTCTGAAGGACTTGCTTGATAAAATAAAGCCCATAATTGAAAGCATCCGAAATTGGACGAGTGCTCATCCCGGGCTGACAAAGGTTATCGTATTAGGAACGGTAGCGTTTGGTGTTCTATTAGCGGCTCTAGGTACACTTCTGTTACTCATGCCTGGTATCATTGCTGCAGTGGGAGCTTTTGGTTTTACGTTGAGTGCTGCGATATGGCCGGTTACTCTTGTGGTGGCTGCGGTAGCAACTTTGGCAGCTGGGTTAGTTTATCTTGGGGGAAAGTCCAAGTTGACAGAGGCCGATATTAAAGATTTTACAGTTGTTCTGGAGAAGGCTAGAATTAAACTTAATCTCCTTGAGGAAGCCGGTCGAGGTACTGGGGAGGAGGCTGATGCACTACGCATTAGGATTTCACTGCTTAATGATGTACTCAAGGATACCAACATAATCTTAGAGGATGCTGAGGTAGCAGAAGGGGAATGGCAAGCCCTCTTTAGAGAAAGGGATGACTTAACGGCAAAAGTAACGGAAGCGCAAAGATTATACAATCTTGAGATCGAAAAAGGAAGTGACTTTATAGGCAGGCAGAGTCCTCTACTAGAGCAAAGGAAAAGAGAACTCGCTAACTTGTGGGCAGAGCAACAAAAACTTAACGATACCATCATTAACGGGATTCTAAGCACGGAAGACCTTACAGAAGCATATAGAAACGCTACTCCTGAACAGGTCCGTTACCTTGATGCTATAGTAATGCAAAGATACGAGCTAGAGGCAGCAGCAAAAACTGAAGAATACCGTCTTGATACTCTTAGAGACGCTGCAACAGATGAAGTTCGATTAGTTGAGAAGGTACGAGATGCATCCATTCGTGCCCATGAAGCTGTGGCTGGCAAGGCTAGCGAAACCCATCAGAAGCGTATGATCCAAATAGACAAAGAATATCGAGCTAGCTTAAGTGATATAGAACGTGGTATTCAGGATGAAATAGATGCTATTGATGACCTGACTGAATCCGAGGACGACGCCGAACGCAAGAGACTAGACCAGAAGCGAGTGGCTGAGCTAAAAGCTGCTATTGCTGAAGAAGAAGATGCTGACCGCCGAGCTACGCTTGAAGAGCAACTTACCGAACAATTAGCACGGATTGAAAGACGGCACTTATTAGATAGCCGTGACGCACAAAAGGATGCTCTTAGGGAAGAGTTACAAAATGTTCGAGACGGCACTGACTCACGAGCAATCGAATTAGGTAAACAAAGAGATGCCAGGATAGCTACTGCCGAACAGGAACGAGAAGACCAGATAGAAGCATTTAGATTGGAGAGAGAAGACCTTGACGAACACTACGTAGAAGTTCTAAAGAAAGCTAACCAACAAGTTACGGACATAAACGAAGCCTATAAGGATTTGCAGACTTCGTATAAAATTGAGATAGTGAGTTATCACAGAGATGTTTATGAAGATGCCGGGTCGTCAACTAGCCCTGATGTTGGCGGTGGGAGCTTAGATAAGTATCAATATGGCGGTTTGATTACCGAACCTACTTTGCTGACTAGAGTAGGCCAATCAATCCCTTACGGTATTATGGCAGAAAGGCGCCCTGAATATATATCAGAAATGGGACGGATGGTTAATATCTACGTTGAACTGGATGGAAAAACAATCGCTAGGGCTGTAGGGCAACCTTTAGTGGACATTATCAGAGTCAAGACAGGAGTTAGAATTTAATGGCTCTTTCAGTCGAAATAGATGGTAATGCAGTCCAGATATTGAAAGGGAGTGTCTCTATTGACCTGAAGATAGAAGAGAGGGCTTCGGCATCCTTTACAGTAGTAGATACGGGTGGCGTTGCCGATTATGTCCGAGGCAATAAGGTTGAGATATTCGATAGCACGCCCACTTTGATATTCCAGGGTTTTATTGATACTCCGGGAAGAGCGAGAGTCGGTGCTACAGGGTCAGAATTACTCCATGACATAGAGTGCATGGATAACCATTATCTAGCCGATAAACGGTTGGTGGTTAAGTCTTATTCCGGCCAAACACTTGAGTTCATAGTTGAGGACATTTTAACTGATTATCTGGTCGCGGAGGGGATAGCTGAAGGGGCAATTCAGTCCCCCGGGCCAGTTATTTCGGAAGCTATCTTCAACTATGTTAAAGTCTCAGAGGCTTATGATGCACTCGCGGAGTTATCGGGGTATATCTGGTACATTGATGAGGATAAAAAGCTCTACTTTCTGGACAGGGCAACCAACGCGGCTCCCTGGAATCTGGACTCTGTAACTTATAGACCGATCAAGGGTAGCGTTCACTTATCAACTGGTAATCCTTTATTTAGGAATCACCAATATGTCAGGGGCGGTACCGGGATTACAGCGCAGCAGACAGAGGATTTCACTGCTGACGGCGTTGTTACGGCATTTACTGTTGGCTACCAGATATCTACCGCTCCCACAATCACGGAGGATGCTGGTGGCCAGACTGTAGGGATTAAAGGGATTGATACGGGGAAGGATTACTACTGGAGCAAGGGTGATGCAACTGTCGTGGCAGCCGTAGCTCCAGCGAATGGCGTGGCTGTTCAGATTGTCTATTATGGGCAGTATCCCCTGATTGCTCTAGCCACAAACCATGCAAGCGTTTTGGCAAGGCAAGCACTTGAAGGGTCAAGCGGGATAGTGGAAGATATCACTACAGAGGCTCAACACGATACCGCCGATGGAATGAGGGCATCAGCCAAAGCCAAGATAACTCAATACTGCCAGGACGCAGAGAAGTTTATCTATCAAACAACTGATGTCGGTTTGTATCCCGGACAATTACAGGAGATTACTTATTCGCCCTTCGGCTTTGCTGCACATGAAATGCTGATAGAATCCATCCGGATTGCTGGTTTAGGAGATATTGTAATCTACGAAGTATCTTGTGTGACGGGCCCCGTGATAGGCGATTGGGGGAAGTTCTTTTCACGCATTCTCGTAAGACAGGATAATCAAATAAGAATCGGGGATGGTCAACTTTTAGTGGTGCTCCAGCAAGTGGAAAGTCTGGCTTTGGTGGAAGCAACTGCCTACCATACAGATGCCTTTCCTCCGGATGTTAGCCGATGGATTGCCTTGCCTCCAGCTCAAGGTGCCGGCCACCATGTAAGGCATGAGGCATTAGCTTTAGTAGAAGCAACAGACGATACAGAAAATCCTACAGAAAGTTATAAGTGGGGATAATCTGCGCAGAAGTTTGTTGAGGTTGGATAACTATAATGGCAAATCTAGTTAGGCAGGTTGGACAAAGTAGTGATGATGCTTACCGCCCCTTAGTTGGTGGAAGCGGTTTTGATTTGGCTGGGTCTGATTCTATAGTAGGGTATTTTGGAGCTGGCAATCTCCAATACGGTTGTGGCATACGCTTTACTAATATAACTATTCCCAAAGGGTCTATTATTACAGAAGCACACCTTACTCTGAGAGCCAGAGAAAACGATGCGACGGCTGGTGTTAATTCAAGAATAAGTGCTGAAGATGTAGACAATGCTCCTACCTTTGCTGATTCTGCTGCCGCTTATGATACTCGATATGCAGCCAGAACGACTGCTAGAGTAGATTGGGATAATATAGCAGCTTGGACAGCGGGTCTGGATTATGATAGCGTTGATATAAAATCAGTCATACAAGAAATTATTGACAGGGTAGCCTGGGCTTCAGGGAATGCTATAGCTATCTTTTGGGAAGATTATGATGATAGAAGCACCCATGCTGCTGATAGACTCAGAAACGCACAGTCTTATGATGGTCAGAGCGCTAATGCTCCCAAATTGGATATTTCTTTTTTAGTTCAGGGCGTTTGGGGCTTTTCCACTTGGGCATAGAGGAGATGATATGAAGAAATTTATCAAGGGAATATTACGTGCTCTAGGCATAGTTGACCAATTATCTTTTAAGTATGACTGGAAACTAACTGCTTATTATGCCGGCACAAAGGATATTGCCAAAGTGCTCAGTGGGCATAATCTTATCGTTACCGTCGGCAAAAACTTTGTTGGTGATATGCTTATTGATGCCGGTGCCCAGTGGGATACTGGCTTGACATGGTGTGCTCTCGGTTCGGATAATACAGCCCCCGCGATAGGGCAGACCGAGCTAGTTAATGAGGGTGGTGGCGCCGCCATGAGAAAGGCTATCACTTCAAAGACTAGCGTAGTTAATGAGATAACACTTTCGACTTTCTTTACCGCAGTTCAATCTACTTTGGCTATTGAAGAAGCTGGTATCTTTGGCTCTTCTACGGCCGGAGCAGCAGAGAACTCAGGGATTATGTTCTCAAGATGGCTGGTTAGTTTCGACAATACTGGCGCTCTCTATGATGTGACTATAGATTACGTTTTAACCATAGGATAGGTGAGATATGGCAATAGCGACAGGTGAACAGATATTAGCAGCAGATGTTCTTAAATTAGTTTCTAAGTCCAAGCTAAAAACAGCTACTAGAGCAGCGGGGGATGCCAGCGGTGATGTAGCTTATGCAGGGATAGGATTTCAACCTAGAGCAGTGATAGCATTACAAATTAGTGCTGGAGATTCTATAGTATCAATAGGATGTGGTGACGAAGACTTGGGCGAGATGTGTATTTATGCAATAGAAGGTTCTACTGTATGGCAGGCAAATACTACTCAGATTGTTAGAGGTGATTCAGACGGTGGAGGAAATATGCAAACTGCTGTTCTTAAAACTCTTGATGCGGACGGTTTCACTTTGACTTGGACAAAAACTGGAAATGGCGGCGCTGGTAATACCTATACGCTGATATTTCTATGCTTGGGACAAGCCGGAGAATTATAGATAATAAAGGAGTGAAATATGGACTGGTATCAGATAGCAATAGCAGCGATTACAGTAATAGCCTTATTATGGGGAGGCTGGAAGCTTGCCAAGAGAGTGCCCCGAGAAATTGGGGAGGCGTTCATTGAAATTGCCGATGCGGTTGAGGATGACCAAATAACCCGTGAAGAACTGCATGCAATAGTAGCCAGGTTTTATAAGGTATTAGTCACCCTACAACAGATAAAGACACCAAGTCTTGCTCCTGGTAGTTTTGCCGATTGGCTTGTTAGCCTATTCTCCAAGAAGCCAAAGCCAGTAGAATTTCTACCGACTAGCACTAAACAGGTGGATGGTTCAGTAATCCAACAGATAATCCGGGAGAAATTTCCTGAAGGCGAGCTGTATCTATCGGATGCCACAAAGTATCTTCTATGCTCCTATGATGATATAGCCCTATTTTTGGCCCAGGATAAGACGAACAGACTGGATTATGTTAAAGAGAAGTTTGACTGTGATGATTTTGCTCTCCGCTTAGTAGGACAGTTCAGCATCCCGGAATGGTCAGAACTAGCTATTGGTTTAATGTGGACCGAAAAGCACGCTTTGACTTGTTTTATCACAGATGATGAGAAGCTACTATTTATTGAACCACAATCCGATGAGATACAAGATGAATTAGCTGATTGGCAAGGCAAGACCAACCGCTTTATTATTCTTTAAGGAGGTAGGCATGTCAAATGGCGATGATATGCTCAAGGATGCTGAGTTTGAAAATCAGATGGATAAAATGGGCGATGATCCTATAAAGTTGATAAAGTTTACTGCCAGGCAAGTCCATACTATATCCAAAGTATGCCCCGTCCATACTAAAGATATTGCTGACCTCAAAAAGAGGAAAAAACGAGAAATCGGTTTGTCCGGTGGCGGTGGTGCTGCTATCGGCGCCTTCGTAATGGGTATAATAGAATACATATTGAGAAGAGGCTCATAGACCACTACCACAGTCCCTGAGCCTTAATTCTAGCGGGTTTAGCCCTTGATTGAATATAATCCCCTCTCTGTAAAAGGAGAGGGGTCTTTTTTTGTCTAAAAACTCTAACCAAATTCTAACCTTCAAACGCTTGACAAAGGGAGTAGGTAGGTATATACTGACCTTATGAGATGTAAAAGATGTGGGTCACGCAGGGTAGTTAAAGCAGGCTTTCGTATAACTTCAAATGGCAGACGGCAACGACACCAGTGCAAATTATGCGGGCATATATTTATTAAAAGATAAGGAGTTAGCATTGCCTCTCAAAGATACAAAGACCAGAAGGGAATATCAGCATCGCTATTATGAAGAACACCGAGAGGAACTAAAAACGCAGCAACATCTTCATTCTCAGAAGCCTGAGACTAAAGCCAAGAGGAGAGAATATTCCAAGCAGTATGTGGCTACCCACCGGGAGCAAAAGAACAAGCAAATGAGAGAATATCGGCATACCCATCCGCACTATGGTTTAGATAACTCTAGGAATTGGCGAAGGAAACTTCGGCATCGAGTGCTAGACCACTTTGGTAGTAAGTGTGTGCGGTGTGGCTTTAGTGATTGGCGAACATTACAAATTGACCATATCAACGGAGGTGGTAGAAAAGCTCTCTTGAATGATAGACCTAGCCCTGTTCGCTACCATCTTGATTTGCTTAATGCTGAACCAGGACTTCACTACCAACTACTTTGTGCGAATTGTAATCAGATAAAGAAGTATGAGAATAAAGAGGATAGTTCTTGGACTTTTAGGCAAACAAAGACCAAAACCAGTCCACTTGAGGCGAATGGCTAGGCTGAGGAAGCAGAAGAAATAAAGGAAGTGACTAATGCCAATTAAAAACTACACTACAGGAATATCTTTTATGAAGAGCATCGGGGAAATTCAAGGGTGTCTTGTTAGTCAACACGCTAAAGCCATAATGATAAATTATGGAGAAGATGGCATTCCAGTGAGTCTTAGTTTTTTGATTGAGACATCTGGTCGTGTAATGGGCTTCAGATTACCTTCGAATATTGATGGTGTCCTAAAAGCAATGCGGAAGCAAGGATTGTCAGCTAGATTTACTACTAGAGACCATGCTTCTAGAGTTGCCTGGAGAATAGTCAAGGATTGGGTCTTAGCACAGATGGCTATTCTCGAAGCGGAAATGGTAAGCATTGAAGAGATATTCCTGCCTTATTTGCTTACTGATGGTGATAAAACTCTATATCAAAGAATGTTGGATACTGGCTTCCAACAATTAAAGGCTAGCGAAAAATGAGTCTAATCAAAGGCGGAGCTAGACAAGAGGATGTCTTTCACACAGTTAGGATACTAATGAGACAAGGTATGACAGTGAACCAAGCAATAGCTGAGGTAGAATCTATTCTGCATCGTCGGCTACCGGAGAACATCAAGTCTCTAATCTATCAAGAATGTGGCTAAGAAATAAAGGAGGAAAAAGATGAGTAAGATAGTGAAATGTGATGTCTGTGGCATTGAACACGCTCCTCTGGAAATGGAACAGATAACAAGAACACATAGTCTTAG